>ERZ1034920.142-NODE-142-length-56955-cov-298.872777_pt1 | contig 56955 bp, 61 predicted proteins | sample MGYA00520688_ERZ1034920 | MGnify/ENA primary metagenome ERZ1034920 (study PRJEB33766, sample SAMN09781785) | gut metagenome | biome: gut microbiome | host: Homo sapiens | place: Madagascar | study: EMG produced TPA metagenomics assembly of the PRJNA485056 data... | reverse complement strand
GGTAAAAAACTATCTGAAGAAACAAAATTAAAAATGTCATTATCTCGTATTGGTATGAAATTTTCTGATGAACATAGACAAAATATGGCTAAAGTTAGAAAAGGCAAAAAACCAGAAAAAGCAACGGAATATTCTATTATTGCTAAACGAGAAAAATTTATTCAAGAAATAAGAAATAATAAAAAGTTGTTTGATGATATATACAAAACATTTCCAAATAAATTTTCAAAAAAAATATATAATGAATATTTTATTAATTGTTCTAAAAAATGGACACAGATAAGAGCGATAGTAAATGGAAAATTATGGAAAGAAGCATATGAAATAGTTAAAAAGGAAAATATATGGTAAATCACGCTAAAGTTAAAGGGAATTCTTGGGAACGTGAATGTGCAAAACTTCTAAGCAAATGTTTGGGTTGTCATTTTGAGCGTAATAAGAATGGGTCAGGAGCATTTGTTGGCGGTAAAAACTCTCAAAGAATGAAGTATCTTTCTACTACTCAAATTTTGTCATTTTTGGGAGATGTTATTCCACCAGATAATATGACAAAAATGTGTGTGGAGTGTAAATTCTATAAAGATTTTCCTTTTCATCATTTTTTGATTGATAAAGAGATACCATTGCTTGATGATTGGATTCAGCAGCAATTGGATATAGTTAATGATACACATTTTTGGTTTGTAGCATTTAAGATTAATTTTGCTGGAAGTTATATTGTTATTCCACAAAAATTATTGGATAATCAAGATATTACAATCAATCATTCATTATACCATTATAAGAATGAATGTTATATTATTGCTGATTTTGAGAATTTTATCAAAGTTTACAAAGATTTTATTATCAAAAAATGTCAATAAATCAATAACATAATAATACTTTATCAATATTACCTAATTGAGATGTTGTTAAACTTCTACTTGATGCTGAAGCATAGTTTGGTTTCCATTGTTCATAATATTCTGGGTCATATTTTGGGTTCAATGGTGATTTAGGATATGGCATATGACTATAATCATTATTGATATCAGCATTACTTGTCATAATATATGTAGAAGAATGTAAATCATATGGTGCTACCGGTGTTTTAATGATATCAAGATAATTTCTATCTAAGCGTCCTCTTAACCAAAGATAGTTCCCTTTAATAGTATAGACATCATTTTTACGAATAACTTTTGCATTTAATATGTCTAAATCATTATATTCAATATATGGTAAATCATCTTTTAAAATGATAGGAAACCAATCATTATCAGATGATGGGTTTAATTTTAAGGAGCCTTCCAATATAAATCTTCCAACAAAATTAGTAGTATGGATTGCTAATGTTTGACTTCTTTTATTAGTTTTATAAGAATAATAACCAATTGATTTAATAGGATTTCCTATGTAATCAATTTTTCCGCTCATACTTGGTAGTAATACTTGAGATTGCATTATTAGTCCTTATAATGGGTAATAGCCATTTGAAAATTGTTTGGCTGTATCTTCAGAAATATTAAATTCCCAAGATTCTGGTGTTCCATTTAAATATGATATTAAGCAAGTGAAAATCCATCCTTTTTCAATGGATGTTGTTTGAATGTCTATTAAATCAATGCGAGGTTCACTTTCAAATATTTCTTGTAATTCACTTAAAATATCCAAGCGTAATTGTTCAGTTTTAACCTGGAAGATTTTATCAATAATTGTTGACCCTAATGATTGGTCCCAATCACATTCTCCTTTGTGGGTATAAATTCTTAATAATAAATCATGTTTAAGTAAATCTTTGTTAGTTAAAGATTCCCATTTATTATTTGATGTAGTATATCCTAAAGTATCAACTAAAGACATTTTTTATCCTTGATTATACCATTATTTATGAAAAAAATATCTTGACATTTTATAAAAGTATTGCTATACTAATTATAGTGTTTAATATTAAGGGTTAAATAATGAAGTATATATTATTGTCGGATATACATTTTGGTCATAAAGGTAATTCCGAAGAATTTAATAAGCAATGCTTAGAATTTTTAGATTTTGTTGCACAAGATACAGAAAATAAGGATATTGATGGTGCAATTTTTTTGGGTGATTGGTTTCATACTCGTAATAATGTTAATGTTAAGACATTACAAGCAGGGGTTGAAGGCTTATATAAATTAGGTAATATTGGTAAAGGTAATGCTTATTTTTTATTGGGTAACCATGATTTGTATTTAAGAAATTCACGAGAAATTTATTCGATTATTATTCCAGAGGGAGATATTGGTGTTCAATTGATTACTGAACCATTGATGGTTGATAATATTTTGATGTGTCCTTGGTTGGTTGAAAATGAGAGTTTAACAGATTTGATTCATCAATATAATCCTGAATATGTATGTGGGCATTTTGAAATACCATCATTTTCATTAAACAAAATGACAAAATTTGATGGTGAATATAATCCTGCCGAATATGCTGGTCCAAAAAGAATTATTTCTGGTCATTTTCATATGCGGAGTGAAAAAAATAATATTACTTATTTAGGTAACTGCTTTTCACATGATTTTTCAGATGTTAATGATTGGCATAATAAAGGTTATGCAATATGGGATACTAATAACAATCAAATTGAATATTTTGAGTGGAAAGATGCGCCAAAATATTGTACAACAAAGATTAGCCAAATGAATACTATAGAATTTGGGTCAAATATGCACATCAAACTTATCAATGATATTGGTATAACACCATTGAAAGCAAATGAATTGAAAGAGCAATTGCTAAAGATTGACCAAATTGTTGATTGTATGGTTTATCCGCAAGAATTTGATGTTGAATCATCGGCTGAAGATGCTCAAATTGAAAGCATTGATAATATTGATGATTATATACCAAAATTGATATTATCGATGGATATTGAAAATATTGATACCAAAGAATTGGTAAGAATTTATAACGAATTGAAGGAGTAATAAAGTATGGTACAAATTATTAATAGTGAACAGTTGGATTTTAACGATGTTTTAATTGTTCCTCAAGCAACAACTATTAATCATCGTGGTGAAGTTGATATTGTACGAAAATTTAAGAACATTGATTTAACTTGCTGCCCAATTATGAATGCTAATATGACTCAAACTGGTACTTTTAAAGTTGCTGAAAAAATGGTTAAAAATAAAATGATTGGCGCATTTCATAAATTTTATACCGCTGAAGAAATTATTAAGTTTTTTGCTGAATATGCTGGTGGTAATCAATATTTTGTAACTGTTGGATTGAGAAATAAAAAACAAGAAATTGAACGTTTGAAAAAATTACATAATTATGAATTTTCAATATTAATTGATGTGCCAAATGCTTATATTCCTGATGTTGAAGCATTTGTTAAAGAAATTCGTTATAATTTTCCAACAAAAATTATTGCTGTTGGTAATGTTTGCACAGCAGAAAGAACACAAGAATTGATTAAAGCAGGTGCTAATGCAATAAAGATTGGTGTGGGTCCATCCGCAGTATGTAGAACTCGTCATACAACAGGTGTTGGTCGTCCTCAATTATCTGCAATTATGGATTGTGCTAATGCCGCGCATCAAGTAGGTGGTTTAATTATTGCTGATGGTGGGTTTAATACTATTGGAGATTTTTGCAAAGCATTTGTTGCAGGTGCCGATATTTGTATGAGTGGTTGTTTCTTTGCAGGTACAGATGAAGCAAGTGGTGAAATTATTCAAAAGGTTTATCAAACCAATGAAATTATACCAATTACTTGTAATGATGGTGAAGATGAAGTAAGTGCTTTAGATATTAATGATTTGTCAAAAGTACATAGTTTCATAGATTATGATATTAAATATGAAGTTAAAAAGTTTAAAGAATATTATGGAATGTCATCATTTAGAGCGCAACAAGAAAACTATGGTGAAAAAACAAAAACTGGTACATCAGAAGGTGTTGAATATAAATTAGTGCCTTATACTGGACCAATAATTGATACAATCAATAATATTAAAGGTGGTTTAAGAAGTTGTGGTTCATACATTGGTGCAGCAAATATTAAATATTTTAGCCGTCAAGGTAGTTTTTACAAAGTTAATAGGATACAATAATGACTGATACAATATCGTTAGATAATCTTGATGTAAAAGAATTATTTCAAGTTATGGAAGCAATGGATTTAGACAAACTTTTGGGAATAACATTTGATGAATATATGTTTATAGCATCGCTTCCAAAAAATATGAATGATGATGAAATAATGGTACAATTATTGATGTATCGTCAGAATAAAAAATTGCACAATAATGATAAAGAGGGTAAAGACAAATAATGAAAATAGTATTAAAAGAATTGACAATAAGAAATTTTTTATCGTTTGGTAATATATCACAAACTATCAAATTAGATAGTGATTCATTCAGAATTATTACTGGTCAAAATAAAGATAAAAGTGATAATGAAGAAGATAAAAATGGTGTTGGTAAATCTTCAATCCAATTGGCAATTCATTATGCTTTATTTGGAAAATCAACGGGTAATCGCATTGTATTAGGTCAAATGATTAACAATATTAATAAAAAGAATATGTTAGTGTCATTAAAATTTGATAAAGATGATATTCATTATGAAATTATTCGTGGTCGTTCTCCAAATGTTTTGAAATTATTGAGAAATGGTGAAAATATTATTGATGAATCACAAGGTGATTCAAGAGAAACTCAAAAGGATATTGAAAAAATCATTGGATTTGATGATGATTTATACAATCAGCTATTTAATTTGACTTGTTTGGTACCATTGTTTTTATCACAAAATACATCATCACAAAAAGCAATACTTGAGAAAATACTTGGCATTGATATCATTTCAAAAAAAATCATTTTGTTAAAGGATATGATTAAATCCTCGAAAAACGATTTAAACAATGAAGTGTTCAAGTATAATACAATCAAACAGCAAAATGATAATTTAACAGCAAGTATTGAAAAACAAACGATTGATATGAATAATGCTAAGAAAAAATGGCTGAATGATATCCAATCACAAATTATTGATATTAAACAAAAAATTGATTCAATGTCAAAAATTGACATTCAAGAAGAGATAAAGAATTTTCAATTGTTGGAAGAGTATTTAAAACAAGAGGGGGTGAATTTACAGAACCAGCAATTGATTATTTCTTTAAATAATCAAATTAAACAAAAGGAAATACTGATTCAAAATTATCAATTAAGAATTGATGATTTATTAAGATATGATTTTGATACTGAACGTCAAAATATTCTTTATAATGAGCAGCTTAATAAAGAAAGAATGGCTTATGCTATTAAAGAAAACGAATATAAAACATTAAAAACCTTTAAAGAGCAGAATCTTGACTATAATTTTCAAAGAATTTCTAAAGAAATCGAACAAAAAAAGAATGAGTTAGCAAATATTAAAGAAAATGTTTGCCCAACTTGTGGTCAACTAATTAATATTGAAGATTTTAACAAATTAAAGGAAAGTAAAAAAGAGGAAATAAATCGTTTACAAGAAGAATTGCATAAAATTGATATGGAAATATTAAATGCAACACATATCATTTCCTCATTTGTTCCAAAAAAATTTGAATTTAAGGTAGTGTCATTTAATGATTTAAATTCATTGCTTGAAAAAGAGAATGAAATAAATCAATTAAAGCAGCAAATGGATAATATTGTTAAAGAAAAAAATAACTTAATTGAGCAAGCAAAAAATGTAGTCATCATTGATTTGGGTAATCGTCCAACAACTCATTATAAAGAATATAGTCAAGCATTACAGCATCAAGCTGTATTAAATTCTTTGCAAGAGTCTTTACAACGATTGGAAATAACTGAAAAGACAAATCCTTTTGAGCAACAAGAAAAATCCATTGAAGAAATGAAGAAAAATATGATGGTGTTGGATGATTCAGAAGTAAAAAGATTAGAAAAATCAATACTTTACCAAGAAACATTATTAAAATTGTTGAACAATCCTTCATCATTTATTCGTAAAACCATTTTGGATAAATCATTGGAGTATTTAAATAGTCGTATTAAGCATTATCTTGAACAAATGGGGTCAATGCACTTAATAACATTCAACAATGATATGTCAATTACTATTTCAAAAATGGGGGTTGAATATGGCTATATATCATCTGGTGAAGAAGGTCGAGTAAGTATGGCTTTAACATTTGCTTTTAGAGATGTTTGGGAATCATTAAACAACTGTAATGTCAATTTGTGGTTTTTTGATGAAGTTATTGACAGACTTGGTTTAGATGATGCGGGTGTCGACTTGCTTGTAGATATGATTAAGTCTAAAAAAGATAAAAATGTTCTTATGGTAACACATAATGGTCGCTTAATTAATCAAACCAATAATATCATTAAACTTGTTAAGGAAAATGACTTTACAAAGGTTTGTGAGTAAATAATCGTAAAATAATAGGAGTAAGCCTTGAAAATATCATCGTTTTATACAACGGATATATCAGAATCATTAAATTTTATTGATGATTTATCAAACCGTTTAAATCAATCGTTGAATGGTAAAGGCTTTACTCCAAATCATATAGCTAAATTTATTCAAATATTGCGACAATGCTTTACTCAATATTTTTCAGACAAATATGGTACTAAAGTATTTTTTAAGATTCATTTGCCAAAAAATAATGATTCATTGATTGAAAAGAAAATATTGGAAAATCAATCATTTATACAAATCCATTTATCATACGATATAATCAAATCGTTTTTAAATGGTGACATTAATGATATTGAAGATTATTTGCTTGAATTAATTGAGCAAGTTAATTCTGTATTAAAACATTATGACCATCATTTTAATGATTTTCTGGTTATCCAAATGAATAATTTATCTGAATTGTGTTGTAATGAATTACAAGTATATAGTAAATCATTGCTTTTACATAATTTGCTCAATCCTTTGTTTTGGCTAAAGTTTGCCAAGCAATCGTCTATATTCAATGATTACTATAATTTTTATCAAGAAGACACTATTAAGCATAAAATGGTATATTTTAAATTTCTTAAATCATTGCTTAAACGATGTGAAACTTTGTAAAGCCTTTACCTGCGGCAGTAAAAGTTATATCAACTGTACCATCAAATATTGCGGGATATTGACATTGATAAGTAAAGTGAAAATCTTTGGTGTTTGATGTTGGTTTACAATTCATTTGCACAAAGTCGTATGAAGCGGATTGAAGAATTTCCATAACAAAGTCTGTAAATTTCGTTTCACGTTTTAAGAAATCATTGATTTGTTTACCACCCTTTCTATCAGATAATGGTTCACGAGGATTCCACAAATGGTGTTTTATTAAGATTTGACGAACAGTTTCTGGTGTTGCTAATTGATTTGTTGATAATTCATCAAATATTTCAAATTCCAATGGATAAAAATGCTTAACTTGTAACCCTTTTGGAGATAATTCATTTGTTGCAATAGTTCTATCAGAAATATCAGATTTAAAGATGAATTTTCTCAATGATTCAATAGATGCACTTGCACCCTTACCATTTAATCCGGCTTTTGTACTAATATCCACAAATTTACCATTTATCCAAGCATATGAATCAGCTAATGGCTGATTTGATAAATCATAGTAGCCAATATAGCAAGGAACATTTAAGAAATCATTGCCAGTATTACCTACGATTGATTGCAAAGTTTTAAACCCATTTTGATTTCCCAAAGATGCCCAAGTACAAGCATTGTAAATTAAAGCATATGGCGAAAGAATTTCAGGCAAGTATACTTGAATACTCATATTTTGACCTTGAGAATTAGTAAAATCAGATGTGTAATCATTATTGTATGCTTTATTAACAGCTTCTTCATAAATGTTTACCACATTATAAGCATTATTCAAAACCTTATTATTTTCTTCCGGAGAATTGTTTTTAATAACATTGAATGAACGAGGTAGATTTGCAGCAGAAGGTGTTGATGATTCATCTTTACTAAACTTAAACGCTGTATTTTTTGTTGAACTATCTGATGATTCGAGTTTTACCTTAAGGTTTTTACAACTATTGAGAATCATATTGGTGCAGTTTTTAATATTTCTTGGTTTACTATCAGTTATTAATTGTGAAGTATATAGTCTAAAAACAATATCATTACTATTTTTAGGGCAAACCAATGTTAAAGCATTACCACTATTAGGTGATTCATCAAAAGTAATATTTTGAGGTTTAAGTTTAATATCTTCTTTTTTATTAGAATTGGTATTAATTTGTTCTTGATAGTTTAAAAAGTCAATATAGTGATTTTCTGCTTCATCTAACATATTAAAAACTTCATCAATTGATGTTTCACGAATATAGTATTTTTTATAAAGATTTTGGATATAACTTTGGTCAATAGTCATTGAACCTCTTTTATAGAATACAGGAGCATCATTCCAAGTTTTAAGTGTTGATGTATCAATAACTAAACGTGTTGAAGGGATAATATTTACAATTTGTCCACCACGCTTGGTTAAAGTGTGTAAGGTAATCTCATTATTTGAATCAATCTTAACACCATTTTTTTGAAAAACTTCAGTTGCCAAATTTGTTACAACATCTTCTATATTTTTGTTTGGTTCAATTATTTCATTTATTGGTGTGAATGTTTTATAGAATACTAAACGATTACCATTAATTGCTAATGGTATAGAATGATTGTTATCAACATATGATTGAATTATGTTTTTGAAATTTTTAAAATAATCTTTAACATTTTCTGCATTTTGAACATCTTCATTAAATGATTCATTAATAGTAAGATAACGTTTGTGCTTGTAGATTTTATTGAATATTGAATCAATCATTAGTTTAAACCCTTCTTAAATACTATAACAATATTTATAGGCATTATTTTCAAAATAATTATTGACAATATTGAAAAAGTATGTTATAAAGGGTTATCATAAATGATTGAAAGGTGTAAAAATATGGATAATGAAAAATTGTTAGAATTTATTCGCAAATATAGAGTTCATCCTTTGCGATATTTTTATCTTGATGAAGATGGTAAAGTTCAAGTTAGATATACTCTTATGAACACATCTTATGATGCTGAAATCATTACTGCTAAAGCAAAAAATGAACTGAATATTGATTATAAGACATTAGCAGAGTCTGCATATAATTTATTGGATATTAAACATTCACAAGAACAAGAATTTTATATTGATTAGGAGAGATAATAATGGTTAAAGATTGGTTGAATGATATGACAAAAGATGATATGACAATTGGACAGTTATTGGATGCCACGATTGCGAAGCTTGATAAAAATGATAGAAAAAACGATGAAGAAACTTTTTATAGCAAAGTTGAAAAAATCGTTGATGAAATGAATAAAAATGCTTACATATCGTTGGATAAAGAAGGTCGTAAAGTATTGATTGATAGACCTATGGTTAAAGCTAAATGTGAAGATTGCAAATGTAATTGCTTAGATGAAGGATTGGATATTATTAATGCTGTTAATGCAAAAGATTTGAGAATTGAAAATGCAAGAGCTGAAGGCTTTGAAGTAGCAAAAAAATGTAAAAGTGAGCGAAGCATTGAAATTGAATATATTGTTACTGATATTTTAGAACAGATATTTGACATAATTGTGTGCGCTAATGATGAAGGTTATGATTCGGTAGATATTGATATGTTATCAATTTTTGAAGATGAGTTCGGTGATTATGTTGATGATTCAGAAGCAATGCAAACAATTATGGAATATTGCAATGATGTTTTGGAAGATTATAATTATAAAGTTGAAGCATATTTGACACTCTTCCAAGAAGAAGGTATGACATCTGAATCAACAGAAGAAGCAAAAATTGTAATTTCTTGGTAAAAAAGGCTTGACATTTATCAAAATGATGCTATATTAGACTTATCAAATGATGAGTCTAATTTTTTATTGAAAAGGTTTAAAATGTTAGTAGGCTTAGTAGCAGGAATTATTACCAAAGAAGAAGGTCGTAAACTTATTATGCAAACACCTATTGAAAATTTTCGTAAAGTTGCAGAATATCCGACAAAAAATTATACCAATAATCAAGGAAATTTGCGCACAATGTTTTATTGTATTGATTATCATTCAATTAAATTGTGTATAAACAGTAGTTTGGCACTTTTGTCATTATTTAATGATAGATGCGAAATATCTGGATTAGAATTTACACATTATGCAATTATGAAACACGAAAGTCAGCAAAAATGTTTCACATTAATTCCAATAAAATTTGATTCAAATGGAAACATTATTGATTTTAACATTGACCATATCTATCCAAAATCAAAAGGTGGTTCTAATTGTTTAATGAATTATCGACTAACTACTAAAATGGATAATAATGTTCGTGGTGATAGAATGACCAAAAATGATATGAAATATGGTATTACAACTATTGAATATAGAAAATATTTGCAAAATATTGCTTGACAATATCAAATTATTATGATATTATTAGTTATAATGTTAAGAAAGAGAGGATTAAAATGAAAACATTTGTTTACAACATAAAGGAATTTTTGGCAACAGTTTTAAAATTGGTAACATTTGGATTGGTTGATTTGAACAAACATTTGCGTAAAAGTTATCGAGTAGAATTGTTGAAAGTCAAATTGAATGAAACAAAGATGAAACTGAAATCGTCTATGGATAAATTATTGGACATTATGGCAGAATTGAGAGTTCATCAAAGTCGTATTGAAAAGTTGACAAGAACACAAGATACATTAAAAGATAAATTGCATTGTGCAACTAATGATGTGTCTGTATTTAATGATTTAGCTGCTCAATATAAAACCAATGAATCATTACTTGCTGAAGAAAATAAAGTAATTGAAGCATATGAAAATGCTAAAACAGTTTTGGAAAATAATATTAATTTGTTAAATGCTGATATTCGTAAAATGAAATATGAGATTGAAGTAATTGAAGCAAAACAAAAGACATATCAATCATTGAAAGAAATTAATTCAACTATGGTAGATATTCATTATCCAAATGGTACTGATAATTCATTGAATTTGAAAGAAGTTAAAGAAGAATTGGATGAAGACTTGACACGTGAATCTGCAAAAAGTGAACTAATTCGAGAAGATTTTGAAGTTGCTGAACCAGCAGATTATTGTGATGAAAATGATATGAATGAATTTCTTCGATATATTGACCAACAATAATATAGGGGGAGATTACTCCCCTTAAATATTTAAGGAATCGTGATGCAACAAATCTATAATCAAATAATTAAAAAGCATTTAGTCAAATCATTTACCGATAGAGATGATGTTTACTATGCTTTAATAAATTATCGCAAAGATTGTATAATAAACGGTCTTGATGATACAATTTCTATAACAAAATACTTGAATAATTATGAGTATGATGCTATAATAAAAGCAATTGATGAGAAAGATGAAACCAAAAGATTTTATCAATGGTTTTGCAAAGTATTTAATATAATGTAAGGTTAATAAAATGATGTTAGTAGATAATACAGTTAAATTAAAGAATGTAATGGACTTCAAACAAGGGTCTTATTATAAATTTGTTGCATTGGTTAGAGCCAAAGATTATAAAAATGGTTCTGAACAAGTTTTAACAAGTATGGAGAAACAAGAAATCTTAGTAAAAGATTGGATGGTAGATAGTCAAGAAATGCTTGATAAAACATTACCAGATATGCTAACAATGGTAAATTTATTAAAATGCAGATTATATATGTGTACAGACCGCAAAAATGTTGTTAAAACATTGGTTCAAATGAGAAACACGGTTGACAAATATTTAGACCCATTTTTAAGCAATCCTAATGCAAGTTGTTCTGTTAGAGCATTGAGAAAAATCTGTGCTTCTGCTTCAAATTTATCAGAATCATCTGATAGGGAAAGTCATTATTGGATGTTTGATGTTGATACTAAAAATCAAAATGTCTTAAAATTTGTTCAAGAAAAAGTTTGTGGAGAACATTATGTTGAAACTTTTGAAACCAAAGCAGGTTATCATGTTTTAGCACGAAAGAAATTTCCTGTTAATGTACCTGATGATTATGAAAGTGAATTTGATTATTTACGAAATAAATTTCCTCAAACATCTCGTTCAACATTAGCAGAATATGTTTCTAATGTTGATGTTAAAGATAATGCAATGGTTTTAGTAGCAATGGGAGAATAAGAATGGCAACATTTAGAAAACCAAGTTTTAGATTTTATGATAAAGAAACACATCAAATGCTTTATCCATTTGATATTGAAGAATCTGGTTGTATTGATTATCTTTATGAAGATGGTGAAAAAATGGTTAGTAAATCATTGGATTGGATGATTCAACATCCACAACGTTTTATATCAAATCAAATGATTTATAAAAATGATGATGTAAAAGTCTATGAAGATGATGTTATTTATATCTATTATGACTATGAAGATATGGATAAAGATGAGCCATTTATTACACCGGTCGGCGATATGGGTGAAGTTGATATTCCTGAAGAATTTGCAGATTTTACAACAACTTGTGTTAAATGGTTAAATCCAATGGGATTAAGATTTGATGTTATTGGGACGATTTATGAAGATAATGAAGATAAAATACGAAATATTATTGAGAAAAATAAAAAAGAATAATTTGACAAAATAATTATTTTATGCTATTATTATATAAATTATTGAGAAAGAATTAAGGAACGAATTATGGAACTGATAGATAAAGAGAAATTGAATTGGGACAACAACTTTAGCATTAGATTTAAATTGGAAAATGGCAAAAGTTTGGAGAAAATCCCTAACAATATTTTTGAAATTGATTTACCTGAAATTAACACAAAAGATGTTAATGAAGAAAATATTGACCGATATATTGCAATAGTATTACGTTCAACACAAGATGGTTTGGTTGAAAAAGAAGTTTATGATGTTCTTTTCAGAACAAACTTTGATATTGAATTATCATTATCCAATCCAAACAAGATTGATTATGTATATAAATCTTGTTCTGTTGAAAAATTGAATTTTGCACCTTTGATGAATCGTCCAAAAGCAAATCCATTTAATTTTACAGTATGGGCAAAAGTATCACAAATCATTTTTAAAGGTTCTACTGAAGAAATTATATTTGGTAGTCAAAATAATGCTCCAATTGATTATAATGAAGATAATAATGAAGGAGATGAATAATGAATGAAACTTTTTATAAAATGATGATTAATACTGAAAAAGATACTATTTTTATTCAATTAAAAGATGAAAAATATCAAAATGTTTTAGCAAAAGTTGGTCATTTAGAATACAATAATGATAATGAATTAGAATTTGATATGGAATTACCAAAAGGTTGTGAAAAATTTTATGATGATGAAACATTTATCAACCTTATTCAAAATGCTGTTTATGATATTGTTGCAACATCTGTTAAAACTTATTGGAATGAAGCAGAAACCAAAGTGCTAAAAGATATTGAAACTCAATTAACTGAATTATTTGCTCCATATAATATTGATAAAGGTGATAGAACATATTTGGATTTATTTGCTGAACAAGGATATATTGTTTCAATGAATGATGATGAGCAAGATGAAGAACATTATGGTAAGTTAATGACAACAAATCCAACAAAGGATGATAAGATTTATTATTTTGATAATAAAGATGATTTTGGATTTTTAAAACAACTTATTGGCGGAAGTTCATTGGTAATTTAATTATGAAATAATGATAATCCAACCACCTTGCCAAAACAATATGCAAGGTGGATTTTTATTGTCGAATAATTGAATTGAAATCCTGAATTGAGTATTTGATAACTATTATGGTTTTCAACTATTTTATTATTGGTTGTATTTGTAAGTATTTGAGTATAATCAATTTCTTTTAAATCAAGCATTGGGTCACTATCAAATACTTGTGATGCAAATTCTGGTATATATAATGCAAAAGAATCATCTTTTGAAAAATATTTAAAATGATAAATTCCATTGCGTGCAGAAACAAAATACTTTATTGAGGATTTGCTGTTTTTGCTTTTTATAATTATTCTTATATCATTTTTTATTTTATATTCATTAACCATAATATAATTCCTTGATAAAAATATTTATGATAGCAAATATGCCAATTATGGTTGTATAATAATTAGAAAATCCCTCAATAAATACTATTAAGGCTTAGATTGAGGAATTAAAATGAATTTGTATTTATTACAGCAATATCAATTTATACAACAGTTGTATAATAATTCTAATTATTTGGATGTATTGCTTAATGTTGATGATTTTTTTGATATTTTGCATTTATACGCATATAAAAATTGGTTAGAAGCAGAAGTGGTCGATGTTAAATTTATGAAATATTTTGTATCAATAACATTAAAAGCTAACCGCAATGATAAAGATAAATCAAAAGACAAGTGTCCAGACCCAAAGGGCGGTATTTTATTAACAAAATATGATTGTAAAGTTGAATATACAAAAACAAGTGAGAAATTACCTCGTGAAGTCAAAAGTAAAGACGATGTTGTTATGGATAAAAGAAGAGGTAAGTATCGTCCAAAAATTGATACAAATGATATATGGTTGGTTGATATACTAATTCCATCTAAACATATTATCAATGATACTGTATATGATTTACAAGCAGTACAAGATAAATTAGAGGATGAGAAAGATAGTGACAATGATACTTTGGATTCTATTACTTCAAATAATGATACTGTATCTAATACTGATAATATGAATACTCAAGGAGCTTTATAATGAAAAAGATATATGAAGGATTGAGAGAAAATGATTTGCAATATTTAGTATCTAATTATATTTCTATTGACCAATACACTTCTAAATTAGATGATGATAACATTACCGTTGCATTTTTCTGTAATGAATTAGAAGTGGCAAATGATTTGAAAGATTTTATAGAGAAGAATTTTTATATTGAAATACGAGATATTGAAATTAGTGATTCATTAACAGAAGATAATAAGTATATATTATTTGTTGAATTAGAACGAAACATTAATTTTCCAAAAATAATAATGAATATGATTGATTCAATTGATAATGTTACAAATAATAAAAAATGGTCTTTTAAAACATTTGATATGAATGACAAGAAAGATTTGACATTAGAAAATCTTAATCAATATGTTCGTTTATCTAAATTAAGAGATGTAGAAGCAGATAAAAGAGATGTTTTGAATAAATCCGATGTTCAAGAATCATATAAGCCAATTATATTAAATGACCATGGTTGGAGCAGAACATATTATGTTAAAGGTTATGTATCACAAGATGAATTTGAATCAATGCTTGCCGAATCTAAGAGTATTAATACTCGTGATGATTCGGAAATTTATTTGCTTGAAAATAACTTTCCAGGAAGTCAAGTTGTGTCAACAGATTCAAATGTCTTTATTATAAAAAATAATAAAATATTGATGTTGGGATAATAAAATGAAATTATTATTAAGATGCTTGCCATATTTAATAATCATTGCTTTGAGCATAAGTATATATTTTGGGTTTAAATATATGACTAATAAATTATCTGAATCAAAACAAATTGAGCAAACATTGAGTATTGAAAATAAAATGTTGCAAGAGAAAATGAAAGCAAGTGAAGAATTAACACAAATAACTATTAAGCAATTAGAAAAATTGCAAGCAAATGAAAAAGAAGCAATTAATAAAATAAATGATAGTGATGTTAAGATAAATTCTTTACATTTGGATAAAATAAATGATTCATTATTACAAAAAATAAATGAACATGAGGATTGTGTCGCTAATAATTTTAAAAAGCCTTTGATTAAATGTGAAATAAATTTAAAATAATCCTTGACATTAAAGATAATTATGCTATTATAAACTTATCAAATGATTGATGAGTTTATTTTTTAGCAATGAAAGGAAATACAATGATTGCATCTGCTGAATTGGAAAATTTAATGAATTATGCAACTGGAACAGAAGGATATACAAAATATACTTTCTTTGGTAAATCAATTTTATTAACAGATGGTGTTAAATTGTTTGCTGATAAAACAGAAGCATATTGGTTCATTGAAGAAATTATGCTTAATCGTTCAAAATTATTATCAAAATCACCGAATGAATATTTGTTTTCGATTTCTATGATTGTTAAAAATAACAAAGCACGAATCATTTTTAAAGATGCTGAAAAGAAAGTTTTGGAAAAGAGAATATCATTTACAGATTGCCCAGAAGGAACTTGGGATTTTTATTATGATGTTGAATCTAATGTGTTAATGTATAACTCTGAATATTAATGTTGTTTTGAAACTCCATAAATCCCTATATAAATACTATCATAGGGATTTTTTAGATAGGATTATTAAATGTCAGAAAAAATTTTATATATTATTCGTGGTGTTCCTGGTTCAGGAAAATCTACATTAGCAAATAAATTGACTTCAAATGTTGTTGAAGCAGACCAATTTATGTATGTTAATGGTGAATATAAATGGTCGCCAAATAAATTAAATTATGCTCATTCAGCATGTCGCCATAAAGTTGAAGATTATATGATAGAAGGTCGTGACAAGATTGCTGTTGCAAATACTTTTATTAAACGTAAAGATGTAAAACCATATTTGGATTTGGCTGAAGAATATGGATATAAAGTTGACCAACGAATTTGTCGTGGTAATTATCAAAATATCCATAATGTTCCTCAAGAAACCGTTGAAAAAATGCGTAGTAAATTTCAAGAATCATTACAATTAAATGAAGGTATTGAAGAAGTTAAAAAATATTTTCCTAAATTATCTAATGAACAACTAAAATCTATTATTGCAATGGACCCAACATATAAAGGTGGAAACCAATTGGGTCAATATAGTAAATGGATAATACGTTTAATTTATAATAATATTAAAAATATCGAAGCACAAAATCAATATCAAGAATTATTAAAAAGATTTCCTGATGGTATTAATCCAAAAACTGGACAAAAATTTCAAGCACCTAAAATGTTACCTGAAATTAAAAATGAAGACCAATATAAGATAAAAGATACTTTAAAATTATATGATACATTAAAGAAAGAAATTAAACAGCCATTAGACAATTTTAAAACATTAGGAGAACTCGATAATGCAATTCGTCAAGTTCAGCAAAAAGGTGTACCAACAGATGAATTGGCACTCAAACGATATAATATTTTTCAAAAAGCAGCAAAAAAAGGCTTAAAAATAGTTTTTGAAGATGATAAATGGGTTGTTGGAATACCAACTACCAAAGAATCATCTTGTATGTTTGGTGATGATACAAGTTGGTGTACAACATCACCAGGTGGTCATTATTATGAAAATTATACAAATGATGGACCCCTTTATATTAATTTAAATAAAGAAACTGGAGAATTATATCAATTTCATTTTGAATCAGGTTCATTTATGAATGAATCTGATGAACCAATTAGATTTGTAAATCTTGTTGATGATAATAAAACATTAAAAGCATTTTATTATAATAATGTTTTAAAAGTGGATGAAAAATTATCAAATCCCAAAGAGTTATCAAAATATTTTAGTTATTTAGAGAATATTCAAAATGATGGTGAATATATTACTGGTAAAATAGATTTTGATGATATTGAATGCTATCATGCTGGATATTATTCACAAGATGCTTTATCTAATGAATTTATTTCATCTGTATTAAATGGTGAAACAAGTTTGGATTTTTATGGTTATGATGATTATTCAATTGATGATGTTGATTATTATTGTGATAATTGGAAAGAATATATATCTCCATTAAATATTACTTGGGATGATATTAAAGCTATAATTAAAGATGAGTATGTTTCAGATAATTTATCAGAGTCTGATATTGAATATATTGATTCCTTAACAGAAGATTTTGATGGTGATGGAAATAATATACAGACAACTATTTCTGACGCATACGAATCAGGAACATATAGTGAAATGTATGATTATATTATGAGCAAAATTAAATATAATTTGCCTGTTGATGATAATCAAATTAATGAAGAAGATAAATTAAATATTAAAATTAATTTAAAAGATGCAAGAGAAATTTTGATTCAATGTATTGGTGATGGCTATTATGATGATGATATTGACTTTTTAGGGTATTGGCGAATAAATCATGGTATGGATGATTCATTTACAATAATTGAACCTCGTTATGGATTTTCTGGTTTTGATGAACAGTATTGGAATGAATGTTTAAAATACTTTGCTGATAAAATTAAAGAAAAACTTGGTTCTATTGATGAAAAAACCCATAATGAAATTAATGAAGTTTTAAAATGTGCTGGTGTTCAATTAGATGAATCATTTTTAATCACCGATATTGGGGAACAAATATTTTACACTAAATCTGATTCAATTATGATGAGAATTATTAAAAATAAATTTAGTGGTAAATCTATTAGAGCATATTATGATTTTAAAAAAAGATTGTATGTTTTTGGTGATGCTTATAAATTTATTCATACAGAATTATTGGGAGAAATGATTAAAAATACTAATATTTATTCGACAAAATCATGGGATAAAATGTGGTATAATGAAGATTATGGATATTGGCAAAGTAAATTTTTGTCATATTATTATTTAGAACCAAATTGTGCTATGTTTCAAATTATTTGGAATACAAATATTGAATGCAATAATAAAAATGATGGTTATATAGAAGGATGTTGGGCAAAATTTGATGACTTTTATGTAATTTGCCGTAGAATTGAATTGGAAAAAGTTCAAAAAATACCAGCATTTTATAATCTTCATTTTAATTTAGAAAAATATGATTCAATAACAAGATTAAATGATGAAAAACTTGAAGAAATGGCTTATCCGGTAAATTTTAGTCTCGAACAATTTTCTCAAATACCATCATTTGCTGCAAGAATTCGTTATTGTAATGAAAGATTGCCAAAATTAGGTGTAGGTTCATCAAGAATTGCTTATAAAGTTGATGATGAAAAAGTATTAAAAATTGCTAAAAACAACAAAGGTATTACACAAAATGTTGCTGAATGTGATTGGAGTAGAAATAAGTTTGAATGCTTTGCAAAAATTTTTGAAGCCGATATAGACAATTATTCTTGGGTTGAAATGGAAATTGCACGCAAAGCGAAAAGAAGTGATTTTAAAAAATTATTAGGCTTATCATTTGAAGAAATAGTTGATATTATATATGCAATATATAATCAATATTCTTATGGTAGTCGTAAAATCAGTGATTGGATGTTTAATACATCGAAAGAAAATGCTGATAAATTATTAGAAGAATTAGTATATTCAGAAAAAAATGAATATCTACAAGATTTAAATTATTATATAACAAATTATCAGCCAGCTATGGTTCAAGATTGGTCACGACTTGTTAATTGGGGGATAGTAAAACGCAATGGGCAAGAATTGCCAGTTATTATAGATACTGGTGTAACAGATGCTGTTTATAATGAATATAATCGGAGATAGAAAATGAAAAAAATCTTCTTAGCCATATTTTTATTGTTTGGTTGTGCAACTAAAACAGAAGTTGTATATCAAACAGTTTACCCAGATTTACCAGAATTAAATTCTCCATTGGTTTTATCCATTAAATCTTGTCATTTTTCAAAACCACAGAATGATGATACAATTTATGTTGGCTATGATAAAGAAAATTATAAATGCCATTTAAAAAATCAAGAAATTATCCGAGAACAAATTTTACTTTATGAAAATTTCATTCAAGAAGTTAATAATGAGCGAAATGAATGGAAAAAATTAAATAAAAGTATTGACAAAAAATAATTTTATGATATAATGCTCTCTATAATGAGGGCATTATGATTTTTAAAGATTATAAAACATTTAAAAAAACTTATAATGAGTTATTTAAAAAATATCATCCAGATAATTTAGAAACTGGTGATAGTGAAAAATTTATTAAAATTAAACAAGAGTATGATTCTGCAAAAATCATTAAAAATCAATGTGTTAATATCAAAATAACTATTGACCAAGCATTTTTTGGAACAATAATTGAAACTGAACATTTTAAATTAAAAGTACCAAAGTATTATTATAAGACTAAACCATATATAATGGTTAAAGGAAAAGATAATAATGAATATAAAGTTATTATTGATATTAAGCCACAAAATGATGAAATAATCACTTTTGACAAAGATAAAAATTTACTTTTAACAAAAGTTATTAAAATCACATTTATGGATGCTTTATTAGGTTGTACCAAAGAAGTTAAGGCATTTGATGAAAAACTTCAAATAAAAATTGAACCTCAATTAATAAAGCAAGAATATGTAATTCAGCATAAGGGTTATATGAAAAAAAATTTATCTGAAAGAAATCACTTGACAATCAAGATAGAATATGATAAATTAAATTTATCTGATGAGGATAAACAGAAATTAGAAGATATGAGAAAAAAATATGAGTAAAACAATGAATGAAGAAGCATATGTGAAATCATTAATTGATAAAGCGACCGACTATGCGCAATCATTATCATCGCAACATTTATTAATTGAACACATTTTATATATTTTAATGCAAGAAAAAAAGACTCAAAGTATTTTGCGCCGTTATAAAATCGATTGTCAAAAAATAATTGAAGACACAGAAAATTACTTGAAAAAATATCCTTTGATTGAAAAGGGTAGTAAAATAAGTGTGTCAAAAAATATAGAATTTTTTTCAACAGCATTTTTAATAGCCAATGACTGTAATATTGATTATATAAAAAATAAGCAAATTTTATATATACTTGATGCTTTAATTGCATTTAGTACAATGATTGATACATATGCTTATAAAATTTTGTGCGATAATAAAGTTGATGATGAGCTAATTGCACGATTACACTCTGATAATTCCGACATAAGTTTTAATGATAGAATGACAAAGGCAATAAAAGAAATGAGCAATTCAACATCTAATAATTCATCTAATGATGCAACTCCTATAATTCAATCAATTTTGAGTAATTATAGCAATACTGCAAAAAATCCATTAGATTTATATACATCTGATTATTTGACTCCTTATTTAAAATCTAAATCGGCTATGATTGGGAGAGAAAATGAAATCAAAATTGGTGAGCAAATTGTTATGCGTAATGATAAACCAAATTTGATTATTGTTGGTCAAAATGGGGTTGGCAAATCTAAACTTGTTTGCGAAATTTCAAAAGCAATAAAAGAGCGTATGCCTGAAATGACTTTCGTTCAGCTTGATACTTATGCTTTGACAGCAAATGTTATGCTTAAAGGTGAAATTGAAAATCGTATTAAAAGTATATATGATGAATTAAAAAATAAAAAAGGTGCAATTTTGTTTATTGATAATATTCATACAATTTGCCCATCAGATGATAATACATTACAGAGTACAATTTCTTCAACATTTAAATCATTTATGGAAAATACTTATATTAAAATTATTGGTACAACAACACCTGAAGATTATCGTAAATCATTGGAAAAGGATGAAAATTTTTCTAAAAAGTTTTTCAAAATGATGATTGATGAACCAAGTATTTCCGATACAAAACAAATTCTTAAAGGTCTTAAGAAAAAATATGAAAAGTTTTATGGTCATAAATTTTCAAACAATATTATTGATTTGATTGTTGATTTATCTAGCAAATATTGTAAAGGTTCAGCATTTCCTGCAAAAGCATTGGATGTTTTGGATATGACTGGAGCAATTGCCAAGTATAATGATTCAACAATTGATGAAAATACTGTATATAAATCTTTATCATCATTATTAAATATTCCATTATCAAATATTTCTCAAAGTGAAGAAGATTTGTATAAAAATTTAGAGAATAATATTCGCCAAGAAATTATTGGTCAAGATGATGCTGTTAAGCAAGTTAGTGATGCTGTTATTATTTCTCGTAGTGGATTAAGAGAAACAAATAAAACTGCAACATCATTATTGTTTACAGGTTCAAGTGGTGTTGGTAAAACAGAATTATGTCGTGTATTGTCTAAAATTATGAATATCCCATTAGTTCGCTTTGATATGTCTGAATATATGGAAGAACATTCTGTAAGTAAATTTTTAGGCGCACCTCCAGGATATAAAGATGCTGGGAATGGTAAAGCAGGTAATGGTTTGTTAATTAATGCTATTGATGAACATCCTTATTGTATATTATTGTTAGATGAAATTGAAAAAGCACACCCTAAAATTCATAATTTGTTATTACAAGTTATGGATAATGGTAAAATAACATCTTCTATGGGTAAAAGTGTTTCTTTTGAACATGTATTTTTAATAATGACCTCAAATGTTGGTTCAAATGTTTCATATAAAAAAACGATTGGATTTGAATCGGTGAATACAAATGAACCAATGCAAGAAGCACTTGAAGATAGCTTTCTGCCGGAATTTAGAAGTCGTATTGATTCAACAATTAATTTTAATAATTTAAATGAAGATGTTATGTCAAATATTTGTATAAAATTTTTGGAAGAATTGAAACAACTTTTGAAAGAAAAGAAAATAACATTAAATTATTCTAAAGAATTGGTTAATTATATTACCAATAAAGCAATGAATGTTAATAATGGTGCTAGACCTATGAAGCATATCATAACAAATGAAATAAAAAATGTTATTGCAAAAGAAATCGTATTTGGAAAATATAAAAATGGTGGAACATTAAAGATTGATGTTCAAAATGAAGAAATTGTATTTGGAGAAAAATAATGTCAGTATTAACATATAATCAAGCAAAAAAACTTATCGAAATGGGTATTTTGTCACCTAATAGTTCACATTTAATTATTTGGTCTGTATCATTAAATGATATTGATGAATATATGGTTGATGATATTATTGTTAAAGATGATGATATTTATTTAAGGGTTAGTCGTGTTAAAGATTTGACACCAAAAATTGTTAGTTATAAATTGATTCGTAAAATTGGGGATATGAATGTTGATAAAGTTATGACTGCTTATAATTTTAATGGTGAATGTCCTGAAGAAATTGATATTGAAACTGATGTAATGCATGATTTAATTGGTAAACCAAGAGCAATTATTGATGGAATTGAAATGAAAGATGGTATGAAAATCATTTTTGAAAATGATATTACTGAAAAGTATAATGATAAAGTATGGCGTGTAAAATTGATTGATGGTAAATTAGATTTGAAACCAAATCGTGGAAGACCTAAAAAAGCTCGTGATGATAACCTATAAAAATCCTTATAAATATAGTATATATTAAGGATTTGAAATGGCTTATGATGAAAACTTATTAAATAAAGAATGGGATGCAATCGGTAATAATTATTATTCAAATACTTGTTTAGTGAATAAAGATGGTGATGAATTAACTTGTTCAAATGGTAATGCACATCAAATTTCCAAAAAACAAAAATCTACAACTGTTTCAAATCGAATTACAACACAGCAGAATACAACAACAAAATATTCTTATGTTTTTGATAAAGGCAGAACAGATAAAAGAGTTTCATTAAATGTTGCACCATTAATCAATGGAGCATCATCATCTGATTCAAATTTTGCTCAACGAGTGACCTATGTTTTGGGTCAAAAGAAATTGGCAAATCGTTATGTATATGGATTTTTATATGGTTGCTTAAATAAATCTTGTGGCTTAATTTTTCCATATACTCCAAGTATATCATTTAGTCATAGTGTTAATTATGAAACAACTGAAATAGTTCATTCAAATATTCATGCTGTTAGTTATAAGAATACACCGCCACCAACAATTTCATTAAATGCGACATTTACAGCTGATACAAGAGATAATGCTTTACATATGTTATCAGCACTTTGGTTTTTACGTGCTTGCACAAAATGTGATTTTGGTGAATATGCGGATAAAGATACAAACATACCTGGTATGCCACCACCAATTTTATATTTAAATGGATATAATCAATTAATGGATAACATACCAGTTGTTATTGAAAGAGTTGATTTTACATTGCCAGAAGATAAAGATTATGTTGCATTGGGTATAAATTTAAATAGCAATAGTAGTAAGTTTATATATAATGTTCAAAATACTTATGAAAAGCAGAGTGGAAATATGATGCTTAATGGTATTAAGTATGCTTTGGAAAATATAACTGGCGGAACTACTAATATTACAACTAATGGTAATCCTAATGGTGATTTTTATTTCAATAATTGGTTGCCAACAGAATTAAAATTTCAAATTGCATTAAAAATTGTGCCTAATTTATTAAAATATAAAAAACAATTTGATTTGAACAAATATAAAATGGGTTTATATAATTTGGAAAATCAAAATGTAAATTTAGCGATACCTACTGATAATGGATTGGTTGATATGAATTGTTTTGATTATAATGATGCTGTTAAAGCAATACTCGATGAAGCCAAATCAGATGACCAAAAAATTATTGAACAAAATCCGCCAGATATAAAAATAGTAGTAAATGAGAAGACTTCATATACAATACAAGATACAGAGAAGAGGGATTCATTACGTAAAATAAATAAAGATTATTATATTTCACAATTAGATGATTTGAAATCTAAATATGAAGGTAAAGGTGATATAACATATTATGGTGTTAGTAATAAAGTTTATAAATTTGATAAATCTGGTTGGACTTGGTAAGGATTTAAAATATGGTAAATTTTAGTAAGTATAGTTTATATAATAATACAGAAACAGATGGTAATTATCGTGATTACTATAATCCTATAAATTTATCATTTGATTCAAGTGATTATTATATTATTGTTACTTCACAATATCGTTATAAGCCTGGTAAATTAGCATATGATTTATATGGGTCAGAACGATTAAATTGGGTATTTTCATATTTTAATCGTGATAAAATATTAGACCCAATTTTTGATTTAAGAGAAGGTTTACTTATACGAGTTCCCACAAAAGATAGATTATTAAGCAGTATTTGAGGTTAATATATGGTAGTTAATATGATTTCAAATCCTAAGGAAAAGTTTTTAGAAGAATTGTCAAAAACGCATAATACTGACAATATACTTCAATATTATGATAATGTTACTTATAATATTCGTTTTTATATGATAAGTAATGCAGCTGAAGTAATGATTAATAAACTTCAAGAAATGGGTAAAATAACCAATGATTATACAATACCTAATGAAGATAAAATTATTATTGCCGAAACTGGTGTATCTTCAAAATTTAGTATAGATTCATTAACATTAAAAACTGTTCATGCCAATATGTGTAATTCACATTCAGCAACAACATATTCTATTGAAATGACAATTAAGGAAGCAAATGGTTGTCAATTAACAAATCAAATAGCAAGTGTTTCTAAATTATTAGGTTATGAAGGATATATTTTACAACCATATCATATAGATGTATGGTTTTCTGGTTATGATAATTCAACACATTTACCAGTAAAAATTATACCAGAGGTTGGTGTATTAACTTATAAAGTCATTTTAGGTGAAGTAAAAACTCAAATTGAATCCTCTGGTACAACATATAATTTTATTTGCCAAAATGCTGGTATTAGTTCAGTACCAAAGGAAATGATTTCATTGGGAGATAAAGGAAAATTTACTAATAACAGTGGATTATCAATAATAGATTTTACAAAGGAGTTGGTAACAAAATTTAATACTGAATATTTTAATTTGAATCCACAATTTGAAAAATATTATCCAAAAAAAGATTATTTACATATACGTTTAATAGATGATGATGATATTAATGCTAATAATTTAAAGCCATTTGAAGATGAATATTATAGTAGTTTATTTAATGATGCAAGTTTATCTTCAACAATGTTTCCTGAATCGATAAGCGATAATAAATCAGAAAGTGGGTTTCATCCATCTCAAGATGTTACTTTATCATCTGTTTTTCAAGAATTTTGCTTAAATTGTGATAAATTAAATTCATATATTGCACGCCCAATTTATAAAACAAAAGCTATTGATAATAAAGAAGGTAAGCAAATAAATCAAATTTATGTTGATGTTGTTTTTAGTAAAAGTAAGTATATGGAAACATTTATTGATAGATTTGAAAACAATACTTCAAAAAAATCTCAAGAAGAAATTGAGCGTCTTATCTATATGAGCGCATACTTGCATTTAAGAAAAATCAAAGCAAAAGGTTTATTAACAAAACGTTATGATTGGCTTTTTAATGGTAAAGATACATCTGTTTTAGAAATAACATCTTCGGTAGATAAATTATGGTATGCAAATATTCCTATATGGGATATTCAAGAAAATAGTTTAAATCAACTTGAGAATAGTAATAAATTGTTATTAAATGAATTAATGGTGAAAGTTTCAATCGATGCTAAGCAAAATGATGATAAAAAATTAAAAGAGCTGGTCCAAGAGAGTATTAAAAAATCTAATAAAGTTGTTAATAATGTTCGCTATCTTTCTAATAATCATTATCTATATTTGGAAGATATATATTATACAATGGATAAAAAAACAAGAAGTTTATATTTAAATAATCGTAAGATTTTGGAAAAAGTTCAACCACAATCTAATGCTCGACCTCAAGAATCAGTCGATGCTACAGCACCATCAATTGTTGCAAAAACAGGGTATTATAATATTTTTGGAAGCGGAAATTTGGTTGAATTACAATTTAAAATTCTTGGTGACCCATATTGGATTCAATTGTGTTCAGATAAATGTTTATATAGTCAAGACATTTCATCAATAAGCAATATGCACTATTTTATTTTTAAATTGAATACTTGCGCTGACCAAAAACTTGATGGAACTTACGATTTAGAAAATGTTGTTGATTTTTGTAACATTTATCAAATCGTTGAATCAACAAGTTTATTTGAAGGTGGAAAATTTGTTCAAAATATTAAAGCAATTATTTCCCCAGAATTTTTAACATTAGGTAGATTGGAGATATAATATGCCAAGATTAGACCAATTTTTTACAAAATCTGAAAAAAAATCAATATTGCAAAAATTTGATACTGGACGAATTTATATAGCAAAAGTTAAAGATACAAGAAGTGTATTAAGAGCAGGTGATATAAAAGTTTGGTTATATGATTCAGGTATAGATGAAAATGATAGTAGCAAATGGATTGTTGCATCATATTTTTCTCCTTTTTATGGAATTACACCATTTGAAACAAATAATGAGATAAGTTTTGATAATAATCCAACATCTTTTGGTGCATGGCTTCCAATGCCATATGTAGGTAATAAAGTTGGAATATTTTTTCCAAATGTCAATGGTGAAAATTTAAGAGCATATTGGTTTGGTTGTCCTGTTGATGGTTATGAAAATTCTATGATACCAGGTATTCCAAGTCAATATTTTGGCAATGAACATTTACCATTAACTGAAATGAATAATAAAAATGTTGATGAATCATATTCTGGTAAAGGACAAACTTTAAGCACAAGAGAAAATGCTAAAGCTGTTTATAAACCATTAAAAAATGCTTTGGAAAGACAAGGTTTATCAAATGATAAATTAAGAGGATATTCAACAGCTGGAGCAAAGAGAGAATCGCCATCATTATGTTATGGTATTTTAACCCCTTTAGGCAATTCATTTACAATGGATGATGGTTGGAGTCCATCTGATAATAAAACAAATTGGAATACATATGGTACTTCCGAATCATTTGGTGATGATGGTAAAGAAATTTCTAAAAGCGATTCAACAAGATATAATGCTGGTTTTCGTTTTCGCACAAGAAATGGTACGCAATTATTGATTGGTGACGAAGGCAATATCTATATGATTAATAGAGATGGTACAGCTTGGGCAGAAATTTCTGATGATGGTCATTTAAGAGGATATGCCAAAGAATCTGCTGATATTGCTTGTGATGGTGATATAAATTTTCATTCAAAGCGTAAAATAAGAATGGAAGCAGATGAGGGTTTTGTTATGAAATCCAGTAATGGTGGATTATCAATGGATTTGGCAAGTGATTTGAATATCCATACTCCACATATAAATTCTGATACAACCATTTATGCGCAAGAGATTAATACAAAGATTGGTAATATTGAATCTTTTCAAAGTCAACTCGCTCAATGCAATGGTGTATTCAAAGGAACTTTATCAGGTATTGCTGAATATGCAACCAATGCCGGAACAATACCTTTAAAACAGCCGGACCCAAATGTTTCGCCAACCGTTTTACCTAATGTTGTATTAGAAGATTTAAACACCATTGAAGGTCAAGATGGTTCGACACAATCTTCGGTAAACACATTTGTACCAACGGCTGAACCATATGATGCTCATAATCGCAACAATAGTATACCAAAACTTGAAATCAACAATGTAGCAACTATTGAATACAACAATTTTACAAATAGTTATCCAGCAATGGTTAGTAATCAAGTTACAGAGGTTTGTCCAACACCACCTGATACATCATCTGATAAAAACATTCCTGCACAAAATTTGACCGAGCATTTTACATTAGCAGATTTGTGTTATTCATCAACCGCTAAAGCACATAATATTACTAATGTTCCGGATGCTAAAGGTGTTGGCAAATTGAGAGCATTGTGTGAAAATGTTTTGGAAAAAATATGGGCGCATTATAATCAAAAAGTTATTGTTAATTCAGGTTATCGTGGACCAGCGGTAAATGCCTTAGTTGGCGGTGCTTCTTCATCACAACATTGCAAATGTGAAGCCGCTGATGTTGAGATTTCAGGATTGGATAATTATACTTTAGCATGTTGGATTCGTGATAATTTAGAGTTTGACCAATTAATTCTTGAATTTGCAAGTGGTGGTGGAAATAATGGTTGGGTACACGTTTCTTGGAAAGAAGGTAAACTTCGTCATCAATGTTTGACAATCAATAAATCTGGAACAAGAAGCGGTTTAATAAGAACATAGGGGAACAATAATGACAGAAATATTACCAAATCAAAAAGGTGAGCAACCGTTTGTAAATAAAGAGAAAGAAATTATTGAGAACGGTGGGGAAAATACAACTGACCAATTATCTAACATCAAGCTTTTAACAACTGATGAATGGTCAGCATTGAATGATGATGAAAAAACATTATATGTTCGGTACAACCCTTCGTTGACCTCACAAGCCTATGTTCAAGCAATCAATGGGTATAATGCTTTAATAACACAGTTTAATCAACTTGGACCAATGCTTGCAAAAGCACCTGATTTAAAAGGCTTAGAAAATATTGCGAATATGCTTGAACCTGCAAAAACTGCAGCTAATGCTATTTCAACTATTAATGATTCCATAAATGCTTTGTCAGAAGCATTAGGTAAAGTTGGACTATCAGCATTGACGGGAATATTAACAAGCCTTGCGACATTTGCTGCATCAATGACTGCTATTTACAATTTTTTGATACGCAATCCTTATACAATGATTAAGCAATATTCAGAAGCATTGGAAAATGTTGATTGGGAAACCTTAGAAGCACAATTTAAAGGCGAAACGACTGAAAATATTGATACTGCAAATCTTAATATTAAAGAAATGGTTATACCAGATGATGAAATAAGAGATTATGTAGATAAGAATATGACACAATTGAATAATACTAAGGACATTATGGTTAAGAAATTTGCTGAACTTAAACAGTTGAAAGAAATGATTGATATGGCAAAGACTGTTCAAGAAACAGTTGATTCAATTTCTTTGGCAATGGATGGCGCAAGTGGTGGTCTTGGAACATATGCTAAAAATGTTATGGTTACAACTTATGAGAAAAATGTTGATGGTACCAAAAAAGATTATACCAATGATTCAAAACAAATGGTTGATGGTGTTAATAGTTTTATCCATAATATGCCTGCTAAATTTATTAAAGTGTCAGATTTGGAAACACTTCGAAAAATTGAGAAAGAAAAATCTTGACATTTGTAAGATTATGTGATATTTTCTTATGTAAGAATGGAGAATGAAATGATTGAAGTAGTTAATGGTGATGTTTTAGAAAGTGATGCTGATATTATTGCTCATCAAACCAATTGTTTAGGGATTATGGGCGGTGGTGTCGCTTTACAAATTCGCAAGTTGTGTCCTAATGTTTATAGAGAGTATGTACAAAAATGCTCACAATATAAGGATAATCCTGCTAGTTTGCTCGGCGAGGTTCAATTAGTAAAAGTTGGAAGTAAATGGATTGCTAACTGTTTTGGACAAAATGGTTGTTCTGCTATGAGAGTTTGCACAGATTACAATGCTTTGGATAAATGCTTTGAGAAATTGTATAACATTGCTAAGCTTAAAGGTTTAAGCATTGCTATGCCATATATGATTGGTTGTGGATTGGCAGGTGGTGATTGGGGTATTGTTTATTCAATGCTTCAGAAATATTTTGATAACAATGATGTTCAACTAACATTGTACAAATATCAAGGATAATTATGGCTAAACAGTATAAAAATGATGTCTTTGAAGTTATTAAGCATTTGGATAATAAAGATTATGGTTATTATGATTCATTATCTGATGAGCAAAAAAAGGAAATACAACCATATACTTTAATGCGCTGGCTTTCCACAGCATCTGGTAATGAAGATAATCATAAATTGATGACAATACTTGTTAATGAAAATGTTAATAAAGACTTTTGGTTATTGTCTAAATACAAAGACCTACAATGGAAATTGTTGTGTACTTGTGGTTTAAAACGTTGGATGAGACATCAATGGATTCCAATGAGTAAGTCTAATAATGACAAAGAATATAAAACCATAAGAGCATTTTATAAAGATTTGAATGAGCAAGATTTTGCAATAAGATACAGAGCATTAACAAAAGACGATAAGGAAAATATCTTCAGATATCTTGGTTTAAAGGATAAATAACTATAAGAACGAATTGCTCATAAGGATATACCGATGGAGATATTTACTGACGGAAGCCACTCTTTAAAACCAAGAATGAGCGGGGTTGGTGCGGTCATAATTTCCAATGGGCGTGAATATGAGATAGGTTCAAGCACGAATAAATGTAAGAATAATAATGTGGCAGAAGTTATGGCGATAGCTTTTGCCATTAAGTATATTAGAGAGAATGGTATTTTAGAGAAATGTCAAGATAAGAATATTCTTATTTTCACAGACTCAATGTATGCTTTAAGAAAGATTAGACAAAATGCACAAGGTTGTGATGAGTATGAGCAAAAAGCATTGAACTATATTCATCATTTTCAGGAAACCTCAAAGAAAAAGGTATCATTCTTTCAAGTTAAAGGTCATATTCATGATGGGACAAAATTGTCTTATTACAATAATATAGCAGATACTTTGGCTCAAGATTATCGCTATCTTGGATTAGTCAAATATCAAGACCAAGTTTATCGTCAATCCTTGTTACAATCTTGTAAAAATCATCAGTAATACTTAAAATAATAATTGACAAAAACCATTGAAATAATCTATAATATCATTGTATTGGAGATGATTGATGAAGATTTATACAGATGGTTATGGTAATAATATTGGCTTAGTATTAGTAAATGATAAGAATGAGATTTATCTTATGGAAGGATTGCAAACACAGACCATTGATAAAGAATCGACTCATTTATTGGCAATTAAGAGAGCATTAAGCTTTTTAAAGAATGTCAAACCATTGTATGCTAATAATGACATAGAATTATTGAATGGTAATGGTGTATCAATTCTTGATAAAGCATTGAAAGATGAATATGTTGTAAGAGCATTGACAGCCAAAAATATCCAAATGGTTGAAAAGCAACCATCGACAAATTTTGATAAGCAAATGCTGATGATAGCAAAACAGCAAAGATGTTGGAAAAACAATAGGTTAGAATATGAGAGGTAAAAATGAATAATGAAAAAGTGGGTAAACCATTGAAAACATTTGTAACCATAGGAACATTTGATTGTGAAACCTATGATGGAATAATGGATGAATGCAATAATGATGAAATTAAAAAATGTTCTAAAAGTGAATTGAAACAAATTGTTTGGGTGCTTAATGAATTGCAAGATTATTTTGAATCATTGATTCAAGATAAATTATTGGAAGAATCCTTTGCCAATGGTTATGACAAAGGATTTAAAGAGGGCAAATTGGTAGCCATTGAATCGGAAGAAGAATTGATTATGTAATGGTGGTTAAGAAATTATACCACCATAGCGAACCAAATGATTACCATAATGCACACAACCATTCATATGTAAATAGTTGACATATTCTTTGATTGGAGTTAATTGGTCAATAGAATATTGCTTAATATATGAACCACCATTTTCCGGTTTATCTGCCATATCATTGATAATAAATGATTCAGAAAATGGTTCATATTTATTGGCAGATATTGATACAGTAATTGGTATAGTACCTTCCATTTGTTGCAAAGTTGTACTATTATCACCAGTAAAACTCATTGAATATACACCATTGCTATATGTTAAACCATTTGTAGGTGTAGATGATTGTGATATTATTGTAGAAGTATCATATTGTGCCGAAATATTGATAGCCAATGATGGTATTTCAACATTTGAAGTGAATGTTAAGCCAAATGAATAGTTGATAATATTTGGTGTCCAGTTTGTTGCATCAATTTCTTTCTCACACCAAGATATTAATCCACCATACATATCTCCATTTTCATCAACTACAGAATCTCCATTAACACGAGATGTGCTAGTAACGATAAATGAATCAGTAATTTCTTTATATTTAATACCACGATTTAATGTATAAGTTAGGTTTACATTAGAAATATGGCCAACTGCTGTATTGGTATTAATATTACTAAAAAATTGTTCATAAAAATAATAAGTTTTAGAGCCATCTTGAGTATAAGTTAAACCATTATTGACAGTTGCTACAATATTATTTTCTTTATTATTATCATCAATAAATGATAAGGTTAATTGAAGATTATCAATTACTTCATTAACTATAAATTTAAATCTTAATTTTGTTCCTGGGTATGGTTCCGCTACCATTTTTACATCCTTTTGTTTGAAAAGATTGATATAAATTATTTATATCAATCTTTTCAAAATCTTTAAAAAAATCTCTTGACAAACAATATTTTTATGCTATTATGATATCAGTTAATGATTGATATGGAGATAAACAAATGACTATTTTAACAACTGTTTCTTACTTAAATCCTTTTATTATGAATGGTAGACAAATTACAAATATAATTTTTTATAATGATGAAGGAATTTTGTTTGAAACACATCGTGGTTGGTTTGGATATGGGAATAATGCTTTCAAATCATTTGACCTTGTTGATGAAGTAAAAGTTCGTAGAATAACAGCTTTGAAAAAGTTGGATAAAAAAGAAAACTTTGTTGTTTCTTCATCTATTGATTATTCGAATGATAAAGGATATGATTTGTATCTTTATGTTGATGGTAAAAATATCACTCTTGATAAAGAAGAATTTAAAGAAGAAAAGTTTTCTTCCACACAAATTAGAAAATATGTTATTCGCTCATTAACAATTTATAATAAAAAGATTGATTTGGAAGAAACTTTAAAATTTATTAAAACAGATTTTGGTCAAGAAGTTGAAAAGATTAGAGAAGAATTATCTTCATTGGGTATTCAAATTAATCAATATGATTTGACAAAACTTTTGAAAAACTATAATTTAATAAAACGGTCTTAATGACCGTTTTATTTTATTACCCTATATAAGCATGATTATGAAAACCAAATTCCTGTTAAACAGACTAAGAAGATACTTTTAGGATAGTAGCCAAAAAAGTGATGATAGTATTTCAGGATACTACTATATTATTTATATCATATTTTGTAAAATATAAATTTCAACATATTTTTAATAAAGTTTTATTTGAAAATCTTTAAAAACCTCTTGACAATCATTCAAAAATACTATATAATAAGAATATATAAATGATAAAGAAAGGTTTATAAAAGATGGAAGTATATTTAGTAGGTGGAGCTGTTCGTGATAAAATAATGGGTAGTAAACCACATGATAAAGATTATGTAGTTACTGGTTCAACTATTCAAGAAATGATTGATAATGGTTATAAACAAGTTGGTAATGATTTTCCTGTATTTTTACATCCAGAAACTGGTGATGAATATGCTTTAGCAAGAACTGAAAAGAAGGTTGGTGATAAGCATACTGATTTTATTTTTGGGTTTGATAAGCAAGTGTCATTATTAGATGATTTATATCGCCGAGATTTTACTTGTAATGCTATCGCGTATAATGCTAAGAATGAAGATTGTTGGTTAAATTGCTTAATTGACCCATTCAGAGGACAAGCAGATATTGCTGATAAAGTATTGAGAGCGGTTAATCCTAAAACTTTTGTTGAAGACCCATTGCGTGTAGTTCGTGCTGCAAGATTTTCTGCTCAATTAGGATTTACTGTTGAGCCAAATACTATGGAATTACTGAAGAAAATGGTTAATGAGGGAATGCTCGAACATTTGACCCCTGAACGTGTTTGGAAAGAAACTGAAAAAGCATTAACTGAAGGATATGATTCAAATTGTTTCTTTGAAGTATTGAATGAATGTGGTGCATTAAAAGTATTATTTCCAGAACTTTATCAATTAACTTTAACTCCTGAAAGAGTTGAATATCATCCTTCAGGAAATTCATTTAAGCATACAATGATTGCTTTAAGTCGTGTTAAAGTTTATTCTTCACAAACTAAGTTTATGGTTTTATGTCACGATTTTGGTAAAGGTGTTACTCCTCAAGATATTTTGCCAAAACACATTGGACATGAATATAGGGGATTACCATTGATTGAAGATTTTTGCAATCGTTTGAAAGTACCAAATGAGTATAAAAAGTTAGCAAAGATTTTTTGCGAAAATCATATGAAATTTTATCGAATGCTTGATATGAGATTGTCTAAAAAGTATAATCTTGTGAAAAGCATTTCTGAAAAATGCCATAATGAAACAATGCTTGAAAGGATGGTGCAAAGTTTTTATGCAGATTTTCACGGAGAAAATGTTGAAGTTAATGCTTTGAATGAGTTTAATTTTAACAAAATTGTTGAAGATATTTGGCACATTTTCTTTATTATGCGAAATGTTAATTTAGATTGTTTTTCTGAAGCGTGCCGTCAAAGGCTAGTAAGACTTGAAGGAGAAAAGTTTGGTAAAGCCTATAATGACGCTATGCTAAATTATTTAGAAAATCATTATTAAAAATATTGACAAATGATTATCTAAACACTATATTAAATAATAGAGAGGATGCTTTTTAAGGTTCTCTCTATTAAATTTAACTTGCTTTTAAAGGAGAAAAATTATGAGTAATGAATTAGTGTCAGTAGTTGACAAATTTTTAAATAATAAAAATAGTTTTATTGGTTTTGATGATTTCTTTAAAGATTTGGCAACATTTGATTATAGTTTGAGTGAAAAAGGTATTAAAGATTCTTTTCCGCCATATAACATTTATACAAAAGATGTTAATGTTGCTGCCAAAGGTGAAAAGGAAATGACTGTTCCTCATACCTTTATTGAAGTGGCTTGCGCTGGTTATAAGAAAGAAGATTTATCTATTACATATACAGAAGATGATTCTATTTTAACATTGGAATGCAATTCAAGCGATAAATCTGAAAATAATAAGCATAATTATTCTTATAAAGGGATTGCTAAAAGATATGTTCAAAGACAATGGAAACTTGCTAAAAATTTGAAATTTGTTCAAGCTGATTATACAGATGGAATTTTGAAAATTGAGTTTGAACCAAAAATGGCATCAAAAGTTGAAATTAAATCTTTACCAATTAAATAAAAAAGAGGAGCAGTTGCTCCTCTTTTTATAATGATATACCTGCGATTCGTAACACTTCATCGATTTCATCATTATTATTTTCTTCTTCTTCTTCATTTCCTATATTTTTATTATATTCATCATTTGATAAAAATAATGAAATTATTGATGACGCATCATCATCTGCAAAATCAGTTTCATAAGATTCATAATCAATATCTGTAAAATCAATATCATCTTCATCTTCTTCAAAACAATATTTACGAATATAGTCTCTATAACTTAATTGTCCATTATCTACAACATTTTCATAAAAATCTTGAATAGTGTCAACATCTTCTATAACAGGGGTTACAAAAGAATAACTTAATTTATCAATATATGATTTATCACTATTTGCGATTTTGTAAGGCTTCCAACCAGAATTTACAAGCTGTTCATAAATCCAACTTGATACTATATCATTTACTGGATAATCATTAATAACATCCACAATGTCGTCATCACTCCAATTATTGCGCTTTGATAAAAGCCATTGATATACAATAGTTTCAGAATAATCCTTATTATTTGTTTTAAATAATGTGGAAACAAAATCTTTAAATGTAGCATCTGATTTAGATATGTTGGCAGATTTTAAAAAATATTGGTAAAAATTGTATAATTGTGTGTTTCGCCAAGTAATATTGTTGCGAAAATATTCAGATTGAACAAATTTTTTTATTAGGCTTTCTTGTACTCCTGTTTCTTCCAAATATCCATTCATTGCGACATCTTGAACATTTTCAGGAGTTATGTGAATACTTTGTATTAATAAATTATTATAACTAATTCCTATGTAGAATCCATCTTCGAAATATTCCAAACCATATTCATCTGCAACTTCTGCTTCTTTATCATCATTCCATTCATCATCTATTGAACTATTATCTAAATTTGGATATGCTCTATTAATATCATCTTGAGTCATAAAAAATTCTTGTAATTCAAGATTATTAAAGCAAAATTTACGAAAACTTAATGATTCATTATTAGCATCTCTAAATTCTCTTTCTCTCGATTTATCTTTTGTTGGCACAAATAATTGATATTTAATGTCTGAATCTTTTTTGTTTATAATGACATATAAAGTACCATCTTTGGAATAACTATCATACCTTGAACAATTATCACCACCAGTACACCAATCTGCTCCTCTTCTTAATGCTTTTGAGCCTTCAAATGTATGTGGAGTCCATACTTCCCATTTGCTCCCATTAAACAAAAGTTCAACTGCTCCATTCATATACATTCCTGGTTCTTTTTCACCTTGCAAATCCTTTTGATTCTTTTTAGCATCTTTATTTTTTTGATTTATTGTAAGATTTGTTGAAATATTATCAATAGCATTGTTTAATGACTCGATTGATTTATAACTATTAATATCATTATTTGGCAATAAATTTCTACGTTTTTTAGCAATATCAAATTTCTTTAAAGATTCACGAACATTGTTAGGCGATAAAGATTTTAATTCACCTTTATTATTCATCATTATGAGCCAGCGCATATATGATTCGGGATAATTTTTTAAGTCATCATTTGATGCTTGAATTGTATATAAATTTGGGTCATATTTCATTAAAGTATTGAATTGAATATCTGAAAGATTGCTTGCATTTTTTTGACGTACATCTAGCAATGATTCATTCAATAATGGATTATAACCATTTTTAGAACGATTTGATTCTATTATCGTTTTTAAATGGTTGAAATAAGATAATTGCATATATCATTCTCCTAATACTTTAATAATATTTATGGGTAATTATTTTGCTATCACTTGAATCAATGATTATTCATTACCATCATTATCAATAATTTGCTTATCAATAACTTTAGCATCATTTGGATTAAACAATACATAACATATTCCATCTCGTCTACCATTATATTTTATACCTTTAATGCCAAATTTTAACATAACCATTGAAGCATATTTTGCTGAATTGAAATTATAACTTTTTGAATATTTGATAGCAACTAATTGCTTAATGTAATCATATATATCAACACCATCTCGTTTTCCATCAATTCGACTTGGTTCTGAATTTAATAATTCTTCAACACTTCCACCTAAAAATTCAATGACATTTTTTAAACATTTTTTAATATATGCAGATTGTCCATTATAAAATTTTGATTCATTCATAAAGTATTCATCATCAGGAATTTCAACTTTGTGTATAACCCCTTTTTCTTCTTTTAAATCTTTGGATAATTTAATAGCATTTTGTAGCATTAAAATATTTTTTTTCTTTTCTTTTACATATTTCCCATTAGGATTATTTTTTATATATTCTTTATTATTATCAATAAAAAATTGTAATTGTTCAATTCCAGATTTTATTCCATTTATAGATGAATATGCAATGATAGTAAATAATGTTGGATTATTTTTTTCTGTTATTTGTTGCCCATCAATTTTAAATCCAGATGACATATCAATTTTTTTACCTTGATAACTTAATGATTTTTTTGCTGAACTATGCTTAGCATAACTTTGTGCTACTTCTTTATTAACTGCATAATATAATCCCCAACCGTGTGCTTGATTTCCTTCTCCTGAATTTATTGCAACTAAACTTGGTTTTTCATAATCATTACCTGAACCAGCATAAACGGTTGTTTCATTTAAATTTGACTGTTTTATTGATTCATTGATTGTTTTTTGAGGTAATTGGTCTTTTGATTTTAAAGAAATACCTCTAATATCATATTTTTTGAATTGAATATTTTTAAATAATGGGACTTTTTGCATTTTCTTTAATTCATCTGGCGCATTATAATGAGAAGGTGCAAGTTCATTATTTCTAAAAATGACATATTGATTATTTTTTAATTTTCCAATGTACGCATATTTATAACCATCTGAAGATGAAAATGATTTATAGTCATTTTCATCAATAATTTTAAACATAGCACAATATTTGTCTAAATATTGATAAATTTCTTTTTCTAATATTGGCAAATAAGTAAATCCTTTACCATATAACTTTAATTTTTCAATTAAATCTGCATGAATAAGATTAAAAGCATTACCAAAAATATACATATTATTTTTTAAATCATATAATCCACGAACGGGATTTTTTGCGAGTAATGTTGAAATCATTTGTTCAGCTTCAGTATCTGAAGTTGTATAATAAACAATTGGAGTTCCTAAATAATCTTTTATAAAAGATTCATAAATGTTATTAGAATTAGGATTCCATTCACCATTATTGTTAATAGATTTTATTTGATTAGGATTGAATACAATATAAGTATCTGCAACTGCACCACCTTTACCTTTTTGACTCATATTGTCTCTAATTCGTCTGATAATAACACCATCATAATTATGCTTATACGCATAATTTATATTAACTCGTAATGATACATTTATTTGATTAAAAGAATTTTCTTCAACATCAATAATATATGGATGTTCAATTTTTAAATAGGCTTCTATTAAGTTTGACGAATTTGAATTTATATGTGGGTTGCCTATAGATTTCATATATGATTTGGCTATCGATTTATTATTTGAAAAATAAATGGCTGGAACAACATATTCATCACTATTATCACCGGCTAATGCTTTAAATTCATCGAATTTAAATGTTGTTCCATGATAAACTTTTATTGGTTTTCCATTTCTATCTTTGACACAACTATTTCCAAACCACTTCCAAAAATTATCATTTAATTTATTTTGAACAGATTCATTTAAATTATTTTTGTTAGTATTTTTGATAATATTAATTTGCTCTGGCTCAAAAGCAATTATTTCTAATGATTTTTCAATATTATTTGAATTAGATGATGAAACTATAATACCATCATATCCTAATTTTTTAATAGCATTGGTATATTGCTCTGAATTAATATTAGAATATAATTCCTTATGAATTTTATATTCAATATCACCATAAAGATTATTCCAAGCAATAGATTTAATATCATTAATTTCTGAATTTAAATAATTACCTAATTCATCTGTTGTAAATTCTTTATTTTTATAAGATATTGTATAAACTTTGTTTTTACCATATTTTGTTTCAATATTTTTAACATTTATGTTTGCATTTTTATAAAAATCATTTTTTAATAAATTATATTTTTTAATAATCGGTTTTAAATTATTTGGTATTAAATTTAATTGAGAAAATTCTTTTATTAAATCATTGTTCGTATATTGAACAAAATAAGGATTTTTAATATTTAAATAACATTTTAAACATTTTTTGCCATAATAATGGTTTGGAAATAATGAAAAATAAAATCCTTTGCCATAATGACCCATATCATGAGCTGTCCCAATCTTATTTTTATCAAATGTATCAAAGTTTTGATTAGTACAATGATAACAAACTAATGGATTACCATTTTTATCAATAATTTTACTACCATTAAACCATTTCTGAAAATTATCATTTGATTTATTTTGAACTGATTCATTTAATTCTTTTAACTTTACTTTTTTAATGATTTCTATTTGATTAGGATTCCATACAACCATTTCAACTATATCACCAACATTTAAGTTTTCATATTCTAATTTTTCAGTTTTGTAATTATAATAAGATTGACTCGATGGTATAGTTCCATCGCTAACAGAAATGATACCATCATATTTTGTCATCATTTCTTTATAATGATACATTTCTAAATCTTGAAATTGTCTTGGTGTTCCAACAAATGGATGTTCAAAATGAATTTTGGCTTTAATGATATAGCCATTTTTTCCAGCATAATATCCGGCTAAACTTTGTAATCTTTTCTTTGTAGCAAAGTAAAAACCGTCTTTGACAAACTTTTTATCAAAATTGTCAAAATCTTTTGTTGTTCCGTGATAGCCAATAATTGTAATTGGCTTGTTTGTTTCAAGTGTTGCTGATTCGTTGATAATATTTTCTTTATCTGCAATAGCATTTTTCCAATATTGGTAAACTCTTTTAGTAAATCTTTTTTTGTTTTTGTCTGTTAATCGTGAAAAATTGCCTGCATATTTATACTTAAAAACATTTAAGAAATCATCAAAAGATTTAATAGATGATAAATTAATGTTCATTTGCTGCAAATTTTTTATATATTGCTTGAAACGATATATTGTTTCTTGATAATAAGCATTTTGTTCTTCAGAAGAATTATAATAATCATTTAATCCTTTATCAGAAGTTGTATCTTGAGCGTGTGATTTATATGTTGGTGTATATCTTATATTATCCAATAAATGAGTCAATTCATGAACCAAAACATCATTATAAGAGAATAATCCTTTAGCGGCAGGTGTTTTATATAATTCTTTACGAACTTCATTATACATATAAGTTCTAAGTATATTAATCATACTTTCTTGACTATAATTTTTATCATAACATTCTTTTTTAATTTTATCAACTTGTTTATGACGTAAAGCATATACATAATCAAAGAATTGTGAACTTGTCAATCGTCCTGGAATAACAGGCAAATAAATTAATGATGCTTCAGAATTTTCATCATTGGATAAGTTTCCTAAAGCGTGAAAAGGATTTTTTGTTTCATTGCCTAAAAGAATAAGAAATTGTCGTCCTGTTTTTTTCAATTCTGGGCAAGTTTTGATAAATTCTTTGGTCATATTTACTGCAAAATAATCATTGCTTGGCATAATTTCTGTTGATTTTTTATGCAATGTTTTAATAATAATGTCAGCTAATGCTTCGGCTTTTAAGCGTTGTTCCCTATCTTTTGCATAATCTTCACATACAACGGTTTCATCCAATCGTCTATTAAATACTTTAAGTAATTTTATTTGAGTATTGTTAAACACGATATAATTCACCGTTCTCTCTTCCACAATTTTACAACTGTTAAATGAACCTTTGATTATTGGAAGGTATTTTTCGACAGTTTCCCAATTGTTGTTAGCAATCTTTTTATAATCATTTGCGCCAAAGATGTACTTATCGTTATAGTCATCATCTTTATACTCAATTTTACCACCATTTTGTTTTAATAGCCATTCTAAATGTTGCTTCAATGATATGTCAAAGCATTTTCCTAAATCAAGTTGTGCTTGATAAATGATTGGTCCATATTGTTCAGCAAAGTCCACTGATGTTGACCAAAAAACATTTCCCTTAAAGGTTGTAATATCTTTTGTATGAGAACCATGATAAAACAATTGACCGCCAAATTGTTCAACTAATGGTTGTTCAGAAGATTTAATGAAACCTTCTTTTAACAATGTTTTAGGGGTTAAGTTATTGAAATATTTAAACTTTTTTGCAAAGGTTGATAAAGCATTTGAAGTACATTCATTTACATTCTTTGAGTAATGATTTAATCCATCGTATATATCAATAGTTGTATGAAAACCATTTTCGAGTAATGATATAGATAAATCATTATATTTTAATGGTTTGTTAGCAACTATTTGAGACAACGATTTTTTAATCATTGGCTTAGAATACCAATTCACAGTTTTATTTTTCAAATCTTTTAACAAATAGTTAGCACCATCAATATTTTCAATAAGATACAAAGTATTATTCAAGCGAATTTGTTGGTTTTTCTTAAACATTATTATTGATTTCCTTAGCAAAATGTTGTATAATAATATTTATGATATGAATGAAAGGATAAAAGACTGATGACAGGATTTAAATGCAAGTATTGCGGTAAAGAGTATAAGACAGAAAAAGGATTAGCAAAGCATCATTGTGTGCAAATGGATAGATACAATGAATGGTCTGATACAATGGCATATGTTTTCAATATTGTCAATAATTATTATCAGCTTTGCAAAAAATGTGAAGATGTAGAAGAACAAAAGATTGTTCTTATTAATTGTCGTTATTATGACTTAATAAAAAAGTTAGAGCAATGGGCATTGGCTACGCAACCTTTATCCTTTATTGGTTATGTCAAATACCTAAAAGACAATTTGATTAACTTTAAACTTTGGACAAATGACCATACATATCATTGCTTTCTTTATCAGTATTTGAAGAATGAGCCAGATGCTATTGCTATATCAAGAGCGGAAAATTATTTTAAAAACAATGACTTAACGATTGATACAATTTCTTCAAATCGTTTGCATTTATTGATAAAATATGGAAATATTAGTGTTAAGTATTTGAAATATATCAATTATCCAATAGAAAAGATTGAACAAAGATTGGACAAAGACCAATGGCAAGAAATTAGACCATTATTAATTGACCCCCTTAAATTTTGATAAAAAATATTAAAAAACCTCTTGACAATCGTTGAAAAATGCTATATAATAAAAGCATAAAGAAATGATAGAATGAAAGGTTATTGAAATGAATATTGGTGATATTTTGGTTTGTAAATATGGCTATAATTGTACTTTAGTAGAATTCTATATTGTTAAAAGAGTTAGTAAAACAAATGCTTGGTTACAACCATTAGAATCAATTATTACTTCTCATGATGGATATGGACAAGCAGGGTTTGTTATGCCTGGTAAAGAAAATGATAAACCAATAATTCGTAGAAAAATGTATAAACCTTTAATGGACACTTTTGTTAAGGTTGATGATTACAAATATGCTTCTAAATGGGATGGAAAAGAAGTGGCATTTGATACCTATGATTAAAGAAAAAAAACATTATTATGTAAATTATTGAAATAAATATTGACAACAATAATAAATAAAAGTATAACATAGTCAATAAAAGGAAAACAAGTGATACGAAGTATCGTCAAATATTATGAAGATTGTCAACCTGCCATTAATTTTAATGGTAAAGGAGCATTGCTGTAAACTATCTAAAAATGAATAGTTGATGTAAATGCTCCAAGAGAAAAATCTTGGAGTTTTCTTTTTAAGTAAGAATTGTGAAATTTTTTTTGAAAAAAGTTGAAAAAAATACTTGACAATAAAAAATGACTATGATATAAGTATTATTACAGAGAGGAAATGAGATGAGATATCTTGTTGAAAGAATTGAGTAAGAAGTACAATGAAAAATTCTTGATGGTGTATAAAAGCAACGCTCCGGTGGTATTTAAGTTATTTTACAATATTTAGTAGCATAGATATTATAAAATAATTTGAAAAAAAGTTCTTGACAATCATTTAAGAATGTTGTAGATTAAGAACATAAAGAAATGATGAACTTAAAACTTAGTTCAAATTATTTTGAAAAAAAATGAAAAAAAAGTTCTTGACAAATGATTTTAAAAATGTTATAAAGAACTTATGAAGAATGAAAGTTCTTGTTATAAAAGAAAAAGGGAGACCTTACTCCTTGAAGACTTAATAAACTTCTAAATCACTAAGGGATTATCGGACGACTAAATTGTGTAGTTAGCAGATTTAGAGAATGATATGAGAGAGATAGCAAAAACCTCTCAATAATTTAAAATATGTCTCGACTCTTGAAAGATAGAATATCGAGATGACAATTTGAAATATAATTGTCCGTTATGGGTGATGTTTATGGTTATCAAGTCCAAATGAACGAAATCATTAAAATAAAAACCATTGTTAAATAGTTGAAGATTCTTGTGGAAGTGACAAGGCTTGGGGACCTGTGTGTCTCTGGTATTTCAAGTATAGATTAGCAACCATTTAACTAAAGTATTTTTACAAAGAGTTGGTATCGTCTAAATGTTAGGATTAGGAGATTCGGTTACGACAGATATAGAATTAACAAGCTATTGCCAACTTTTTGCATAAATTTTTTAATGATACTAGATAATCATTTAATAACTATTTAAAGTAATAATGTTGTAGAAGTATAATAGCAATGATGAAAATTCGCCCAGAGGGAGTGATATGGTGTCAAGGTTGATTACAGATAGATTAAATGGTTCGAAACATTTATGAAGCCTTCATAGTTGCAAATATGAATGTGCCAAATAGTTATTAAATGATTATCTAAAATTATATATGGGAGATTAGTCCGTAGGGGTAGCGGGACGCACTGTAAATGCGTTGTCTTAATGGCTCGGGTGGTTCGACTCCATCATCTCCCACCAATTTTAATGGACACTTAGCAACCACGGTTGATGCACTTGTCTGAAGAACAAGATAACAAGGTTCGACTCCTTGAGTGTCCACCAATTATTTTATGGGGAATGGGACTGCTTGGGGTGGTCGCCTGCTTTGCACGCAGGAAATTTCAGAAGGGTTCAAATCCCTTATTCTCCACCAATTTTTAATGGGGCTGTAGACGAATTGGTAGAGTCACCACCCTTTCAAGGTGGAAATTGTGGGTTCAAGTCCCATCAGTCCTACCATTAAAATGAGGGTTGTTGCATACCTTAAATCACAAGCAACTGGCGTCAGCTGCGTCATCACATAAGAGTATAGTGTGTTTTATCATTTTTCGACTAAATATGAAAATTGTTTCCAATTATGGAGAAAATAATCGTGGAAGATTGATTAATCCGTTAAGCATTACGTGAAAATGCTTTATACAATCGTTTGGTGGCGGAACGGTTACGTGTTGGTCTGCAAAATCAAATAAGTGGGTTCGACTCCCACCCAAACGTCCATTTATGGGGATAGTGAGATAATGATTTACATAGCAAGCATTGAAAGCCGTTGGTCATTGGTTCAAGTCCAATCATCTCTTGGATAAGAGATGTAGCTCAGTCCGGTTAGAGCAGCGATATAGAAAATCATTGCGGCATTCTTCCCTAAAATATTTTAAAAAAGATGAAAATAATACTTGACAAATGATTATAACTAATGTATAGTAAGTATATCAAAAGATGAGTTATAAAACATTGTTAATATGAAAGAGTTTGGTAGCTTAGGGATTAGGACTATTAGGGCAGGAGCAATCCTAATCCTTGCTATTAAGTTGTATTCCATCAATCTCATTAACCTTCACGTGGTATGGAATGTAAGTATGGTCTTAAATGATTTGAAACGAATGAATGAGAAAAGATTGTTAAAATGGCGTGAGCAAAATCGTTTATCTAAAAACGATTAGGGTGTAGAATATTATCCGAACTATGGTAATAGAATAGGGTAATACCTTGATAGGGCAATTTGTTATCCGTATATTTAGTCCTCAAATAATTAATCAAAATATTCTACGATTCTTTTTTGGCAAGAATCCACACATATTTCCTTTCCTTTCGGTGTGGGTCAAATTATAAAGGAACAATTATTGACAAGATTGCAATAATGATTGCTAACAATGGTTGTTCCAAATATTGGGGGTATAGCTCAGCTGGCTAGAGCAACAGGCCTTTAACCTGTAGGTCGTAGGTTCGAACCCTACTGCCCTCACCAATTTCTTTGATAAAGGATTGTATAAATAATATTGTTATTCTGACGTAGCTCAGTTGGTTAGTAGCGTTCGCCTGTTAAGCGAAGGGTCGCAAGTTCAAGTCTTGCCGTCAGAGCCATTTTTTATGGGGTTGTAGTTCATCTGGTCCAGAATGCTTGCCTGTCACGCAAGAGGTAGCCGGTTCGAGTCCGGTCAATCCCGCCATTTTTATGGGTGAGTCTATCCGTACTATATAGTAATGTTGCATCATTAGCTATGTAGAGCGTAATGTAAGGAAGATAGAGAAAGTTAGGAAAATGCAATTTCCAACACAAAGTGCGAGTTCGATTCTCGCCTCACCCGCCAATTTTATTTTTATCGGATAGTCGCCTAATCTGGTATGGCACTTGCTTTGGATGCAAGAATGATTGAAGGTTCAAATCCTTCCTATCCGAGATTACTTAATATAGCAAATAAAGTATCAATTAATAATTATTGAGATAATATGCCTAATGATTTCGGTAACAAATCAAGAAATCAAATTCCTATATGGTTAAGACATATTATCAATAGTCTGTGGCAACCAAAATCCGTAAGGTTCTGTAATCAAAGTATTACAGGTAAAAAGTTCAGTCATCGAACATAGAATGACCAAACCAGCAAGCCGGTGGAAAGCCGACCCACTCTTTAAATGGATGTCTAACTCAATTGGCAAGAGTATCTGTCTCTTAAACAGAAAGATGAGGGTTCAACTCCCTCGGCATCTACCAAAATAATTGAAAATAATTCTTGACAATATATTTGATATAGTATATAATGATTATATAATAATGCTCCCATAGTCTAATTGGATAAGGCAACTGCCTTCTAAGCAGTCGTGTGTATACACTTGTGAGTTCAAGTCTCACTGGGAGTGCCAATTTAATGCTCGCTTAGTTTAACTGGAGAAAACATCTGCCTACGAAGCAGAAGACTATAGGTTCGAGTCCCTTAGCGTGCGAATTTTTAATGCTCGTTTAGCTCAGCTGGAAGAGCGTCTCGTTTACACCGAGGATGTCGGGAGTTCAAATCTCTCAACGAGTACCAATAATTTGGGTAATAATTTAAAAAACCGTTTAAGAGCATTTAATAGGTGAATGCTTGGGTAACGGTAAATGCCAAAATAATGAGACCGTATTTAAAAGGTTGTTAAAGAAAACCTATTCAATACTTTAACAAAACCATTAGATACGTCGGGTTTCATAAATGATAGTGAAAGTCTTCTTACCCAGCCATATTTAAAAACGCTTAGAAGAATTTATCTTGTAATGATTAAGGTCAATTCTTGTGGGCGTAGCACAATGGCTAGTGCGGTAGATTGTGGTTCTACTTATTTGGGTTCAATTCCCAACGTTCACCCCATTTTGGTTTGGGGAACATTTTCCAATGCTTGATATAAAAAATGGATTCGGTTTCAAGGATTTGCCATAAAATTCGGGGTTTAAGGATATTTACCATTAAATATTCGGTTAGATATTTGCCAGAAAATATTCGTTGAAAACAAGCGTCTCACAATCATTACGTTAAGATGATTATTATAGGCTCGTGGTGTTATTGGTTGGCATTCTCGCCTGATAAGCGAGCGGTTTGTGAGTTCAAGTCTCACCGAGCCTACCATTTTTTATAATGGTCAAGTGATGGAATTTGGTATACATACCACACTCAAAATGTGGGTTCTAAGAGTTCGAGTCTCTTCTTGACTACCAATCATTTAAATAATTATTGAAAAAAATACTTGACAATCATTGAAAAATGCTGTATAGTAAAAGCATAAAGAGATGATAATAAAAGTATCTGTTATAAAACATTGTGAATAAAGACAATAAACAGCTGGTACCTTACAACGGCGGGGTAAGGCTAAGTCGGTAAACGCAGTAAGGAATCCAACGAGTACACAGCCAACTGTTTGATTTATTATTCTATATCAATATGGAAGATTGCCAGAGTGGATTAATGGAACGGTCTTGAAAACCGTCGTAGATGAAATATGCTACCGTAGGTTCGAATCCTACATCTTCCGCCAATTTATACCTCGTTGTAGTCATGGTGACCATTAATTGAATGTCTATAGCACCAGTCAATTGATATGGGAATGCTGTTCGAATCAGTCTACGGGGTGTCAATTCATAGAGGTTTAGTTTAGTGGTAAAATAAGAGTCTCCAAAACTCCAGTCAATTGTTCGATTCAATTAACCTCTGCCATTTATGCGAGCAGCTTTGTGTTTCATTAACATAGAAATTCTAAGGTCGCTCCTTAGAGCTCGCCACCAATATAATATACCTGCGATAATATCAAGGGTCACACACTTTAATGGAGAATTATTTATGATTAAAACTGAAGTTGTACACGATTTTAATGTACTGAAAAATGAAACTATTGATGAATTAGTAACTAAATTTGTTAATGATTTCGAATATAAAATTTATACTTTGATACGTGATATAGGTGAACATGGTTTACCAATGACGATTAGAATGTATGATACATTTAATATATTAAAAGGAAAACGAATTTCATATAATAATAAAAATGTTGAATATGAAGAAGTTAAAACAGATTTGTATACTTTTTTTAAAAATGACCTTAAAACACGTGAATCCTTCGATGCAGAATACAATGCTGTAGAGACAGAATTAGAATTTGATGCTCGTACATGGTTATTAGATAAAAATGAAAAAAATCCTAAGTATCAAAATTGGGAATGCTTGTTTGGTTTAGGTGAATTTCCTCACATGATTATTAAGATTGTTCGCATTGGTAATCAAAAATACAGTTTTTATAGTATAACTAGATAGATTGGTGAAGAATTTGAGTGAAAGCGCAAAATTAAGAGTTTCTTCTAAGGGAGTTGGTCGTGCTTTTAAAGGATGGTATAAAAATTATTGGTGTGATAGTCAATGGGAATTAGCATATTTAATATATTGCTTAGACCATAATATTCCAATTAAGAGATGTGAAGAATCTTTTGAATATGAATATGAGGGTAAAAAACATTTATATCATCCGGATTTTATTATCAATAAGAATCAATATATTGAAATAAAAGGGTATGAAAGTATTAAGGATAAAGTTAAATTCCAAGCATTTCCAAAGAATAAACAATTATTAGTTTATAAATATGCACAATTGAAACCTATATTTCAATATGTAGTTTTAACTTATAATTTAAAAAATAATAATGAAATACATCTTTTATATGAAACATCATATAAAGATTATCAAAAAAATGAAAGAAAAAATGAATTAGAAAGAAAAATTCATCTTCGTATTGATAGAATTAAAAATTCGAATATAGATTTTTCAAAATTAGGTTGGTTAGAAAAAATATCTAAATTGGAAAATATATCACGGACTTCAATTAAGAAGTTTATGCAAAAATATATGTCGGATTTTTATAATAAATGCTATCATAGGAAATAATTAAACGCCTGTCGTTCAATGGTAAGGACACTTGGCTTATACCCAAGCGAGCATCTGATATATGCGAAATCACAGTTCGAGTCTGTGCGGGCGTACCAATATATTAAACAATATCGTACCAATGCGATTGTATTCAAACATTGGTGTAGTTCAACTTGTCAAGCGAAAAGTGATAGGGTTTTACTATTTTTTCAGAAAATAGCGGGTAACACACGAGATATTGTTTAGGTTGTTTGCATAATCCTATATCAAAGCAGACAAGTAGTGAAGCGAAACACTTCTTTGAAGATAAAAGCTGGGACTGTACCATTAAAATAGTCGTTGAATGAATACGCTCACAATCATTACGTTAAGATGATTTTAATATAATGCTTTCGTGATGGAATTTGGTAGACATAGTAGACTTATATTATTTGAGCAATGATTTAGAAATAAATTATTGAAATAGAGCCGAATTCGGTGAAACCTTAACAGATAACGCTGATGGCAATACCGAGCTAAATTGATAGAAATATCATAAATGTGTAGAGACTATGGGGTTCTTATCTGACCAAGTAAAGTTGAAGATATTGATATAGTCCAGACCACAAACAAAGAAATTTGGTAGTGAAAACTATTGTGGTAAGAAAATCTACTGGGAGTATTCCCGTACCGGTTCAAGTCCGGTCGAAAGTACCAATCATTTAAATAATTATTGAAAAAAATACTTGACAATCATTGAAAAATACTGTATAGTAATAGTATAAAGAGATGATAATAAAAGTATTGGACTCTATAACATCTCAATGAGTGTAAACAATAGATACGCAATAGTTGGGTGACCGTTATGATATAGATTATCGATTAAACTATATTGTGAAAAAATAGAGTGACTTTAACACTTTTCAAGAGGAAAAGGGGCTATAGCAACAGGGTTATGATAAAGTTTCTTTCGTTTAGTCTTTATATAACAATACCTGAAAAACGATTGAGGAGAAATTTTTTTGTTTGACTATGCTGAAACAAAACGATGTAATCAGAGATTCTCTATAGGCATTCGTGAAGTGTCTATCCATTATAAAATTGCGTCTTAGTGAAAAGGTATCACATTGGGTTCATGCCCCAAAATTCCGGTTCGACTCCGAGGGACGCGACCATAATGGCTATGTAGCTTAAATAGTGAAGCATACGACTCATATTCGTAAGAGTAAAAGTGCAAGTCTTTTCATAGCCACCAATATTTAATAATTATGCTTTATAAGGGTGTATTTAAATGGCTGTGAATACTTAATAAACTCGCTGCGAAAAGGAGCAACCTTTATAAATCATTGACTTCCTAATGATGAATTAGGTTTGATGAAAAATCTGTAAAAAATAATTGACAAGAAATAATTTATGTGTTATTATTGTCATATAATAATTGAAGAAATTATTGTGTAAAAGATGTAATGATGTGTCTGAATAAAGAGTTGCCAGCTCTTAAGGATTTACCTTATTTTACTGAAAAGTAGTAAGCTAAGATTTAGTCGCATAAGAAGCATAAGGATGAAGAAGCGAGGATTGTACAATCTTTGGCTGCGTAAGAATGAGACAAACCGATTAGGATGAATGATGGCTGTATCTCATTGTGAGTAATCAATCTCACCAATCATTTAATCAATGAAGTAGCTAATCATTGAGATTGTGTCTGAATAATGTGCTTATGTTGAACAATTATGGGTAATCAGTAATCCCATCATCATTATTCCTTAAACGATTGTTAGTAAGATGATGAAAGCAAAAATTTGAGGAGCAGTTGTTTTTGAAAAGGGTTGGACTGTAAAAAATTATGATAACCTTTTTCCTCAATTATTGAATAGCAATAGTGAGATAATGATTTACATAGCAGATTATGGTTTTGCGTTTATAAACTAATCATTATAAGTATTCTTTGTTATTCAATAATTGAGGAAAATGATAAAATGAGAAATCATTAAAATAAATAATAGTACAATGGAAAGTTAATCCAGGCGGCCCTGGAACTCGCCTTGAAAGCGATGTGTACCGAGAGGTATGGGAATCGACATCTCAGCTTTCCGCCATTTTTTGAGATAATTATTATGGAAGAGATTTGGAAAGAAACAGAATATCCAGGATATTTTATTAGCAATCTTGGAAGATTAAAAGGAAGAACTAATAAAATATTGAAATTACGCATTAGTAAACCTGGTTATTATATAATGGTTATATATCCAAATGGAAGACATGATAAGTGTAAATGCTTGAAAATACATAGATTAGTTGCTCAAGCATTTATACCAAATCCTAATGGCTATCCAGTTATTAACCATATTGATGGTAATAAATTGAATAACAATGCGAAGAATTTAGAATGGTGTACTTATTCATATAATACAAAACATGCTTATGATAATGGCTTAATAAATGCTGAATCAATATCTGGTTGCAATAATAGTAACAGTAAATTATCAGAAGAAGATGTTAAATGGATAAGAGAGCATTACAAACCATTTGATAAAGAATTTGGAGCAACAGCATTGGGAAAAAAGTTTAATATGAATAATTGTAATATTAGTCGCTTGGCAAGAGGATTAAGATACAAATAATAAGGCCCCTTTAGTTAAACAGTATAATACGAACCTTGTAAGTTTGAGTTGGTAGGGCAGCACTATCAAGGGGCAGATTTTATTATAAATAATATTAATTGCAAACCTAAGGAAAAATCCTTAGGTCTTTTTTTGTCATCATTTGAAAAAACCTCTTGACAATCATTTAAAAATGCTGTATATTGTAAGCATAAAGAGATGATTTAATGAAAGGTTTTAAGCAATGAATAGTATAGAGTTTACCAATTTTTCAGCCAAGTTGTTTATGGGATTTTATGACACATTTTTGGACTATGATTTAAATGAGGACGACTATTATGAAATACCTGAAGGCTATCATTTTGAATATACTTCGTGGAATGATTATTGTAATGCTATAGGTAAAGAAGCATCGAGAATCATTTGGAACAGTATTGGAAATGATGTTATTAAAAACATTGAGTTCAAAGAGATTGATTCACCAAGATATTACAACTATGAAACAGACAAGTTGGTATTAAATATTGACTATGATGAAAATGCTTTAAGAAATTATTGCTTTAAAGATTTCAGAGAAGAATTTGATGAATACTTGAAAGACAATTTTACATCAAGAGATGGTTTCATTAGTTTTATTCCAAACAATGTTAAAGACTTTGAGGAAATGGATGACCAAGACAGAATGATACAAGTAATGATTGAGTTCTATCTTTTAGACACGATTGATATTGAAATGTATGAAGCAGATTTACACGATTCTGTTTATGAAATTGCTTGGGAGAATGCTTGTTTAGTAGATGATAAAGGAAATCTTTTTGATTACAGCATTGATGAAAATGATTGCGTAAAGGTTGAAAAACCTCTTGACAACAAAGAATAAATGAACTATAATATCATTATTGAAAGGAATGATACAATGGATGAGATTACAATAACCTTTAATATGTGTGATTATATTGAAATGCTTGAAGATAGAAAAGCATTTGTTGAAGAAAAATATGGTTGGAAACATATTCCTGATTGCTTATGGGAATATTTTATCAATGATATTGAAACCAATGGTATTCAAGGAAATGCCACACCAATGTATGTTGTAGATAATGCTATTATCAATGGTGATTATGGTGATTTTGACGAATATAAAGATAAAGATGAAACTGATGAAGAGTTTTATGATAGAATGGTAGATAATTGTTATTATATCAATCTTGAAGAAAGAGTTTATTGCCAATATTTGTAAAGGAGTAGTAATAATGTTTTGGTTTACTTGGGGTCTATGGATGGGATTAAATCTTTTCTCATTCTTGTGTTCAGCTATTAATAAAGCATAGGGAGAATCATTGATGAAAATGCTTAATGCAATAATTGCCGGAACTTTATTTGGACCAATTGGTTTCGCCACCGCCCTAGTATTGGATAATCGTTCAGGCAATCATTTAGAAAATGATTTACAAGTCTTGCCTAAAAAGACTTTAGCCAACATTGATTATAATTTATACAACGATATAGCAAATACTTATTGTCAAGAATATAATAAGGATTATAAGCAATTATCTGATGAAGACTTTGAGCAAATAGACTTATTGTACAATGATTATGTTGAAGATTTGAAGAAAACATTGTAAAAACCTCTTGACAATCGTTGAAAAATGCTATATAATAAAAGCATAAAGAAACGATAAAGGAAAGGATAAGAAAATGTTAAAGAAAATCTTGATTACAATCATTGCAGTATTAACCGTAATTAGTAATGCTAATGCTATTATGGTTGTTCCTGCTGTAACAAAAACATATAAACAAACATTAACGAGAACAAATAGTTCAATCATTGGTAAGGATTATCATGGTTGTAAAATTGTGGATGCTTTTTATTCAAATTCATACTATATTATTATTTGCTTAAAAAATGGTAAGTTATATAGAGATTCATACCATGTAGAACGCATAGAAACCAAATGTGATGGTTGGAAATGCGAAGATTATTCTAAAGATATTCCGGCATTATTTGAGGAAAATAATAATGAATAAAGAACTTGTGGAAAATGCTTATTACTATGCTAAAGAAAAGTATAAAGGACAAAAGCGTAAGTATACCAATGAAGAATACTTTGTGCATCCATCAGGAATGGCTCATAATATGGTAGATACTTTAATAGAGATTTATCAAGGATATCCAGTAGATGAAGAAGTAGTAAGATTTTATCAAATGGTTTGTTGGCTGCATGATACCGTTGAAGACACAGATGCGACATTAGAAGAAATTGAGCAAAAGTTTGGTAAAAAAATTGCAAAAACAATAGGTTATTTAACCAATATTAGTAAACCGGAGGATGGGAATAGGAAAATAAGAAAGACCATTGATATGAATCATACATTGAGTGGTAATATTGAAGCAATCATTGTAAAATTATTTGATATAATGGATAATTGTAGAGATATAGTAAAGTATGATAAATCATTTGCGCTCAAGTATTTAAAAGAAAAGAAAAACTTTTTAGACAATGCTAAAGAAAGCATTGCGGTCAAAGATTTAGAAAAAGATTCGGTAAACGGTTTATTATATCATAAAGCATACAATGATTGCTTAGAAATCGTTCAAAAATCTCTTGACAATCTTATGAATTATGCTATAATAAAAGCATAGAAAGGAGAAAGCAATGGCTGATGTAATTTTGGTTGGAGTAATTATTGCAACAATTGTAATAGCTGTTCGCAGTTTAGGCTTGTATGAACCTGGTGAAAAGACAGATTTGTCAAAGTTTGATGGAATTGATATTACCAAATATGAGGATGATGATTGATGTCAATATTTTGGATTTATCTTATAGTTTCGGTAATATTTGATATAATATATGACCAATTAGGAGATGGTGGTAAAGTATTAATTACTATATTGCTTACTATTTTTACCATTTGTTTACTATTTTAACCATTTATTGTGAGAAAGGAAAATGATTGATGTCAATATTTACAGAGACAGATGATGATGCAATGATTGAGCAAAAATTGGCGCAAGTGTATGCAAGCCTAACACCGGAAGAAAAGAGAAGTGGACATGGACAAGCATTATATGCAGCCATAAACATAGCATTTACCTATTATAGTTCATATCATAGGGCATTAGAAATAGCGGTAAAAATGGCTAAAGAATTTGAGGAATAATAAAAAAATATTGAAAAAACCTCTTGACAATCATTAAAAAATACTGTATAGTAATAGTATAGAAAGGAAATGATGATGCTAGGTTTTATGATATTTGCAGAATTATTTACAATAATGATTGCAGTAATGATTGAATTAATATTTTGATAAGAAAGGATTGATAAAATGAAAAAGGTTGAAAACTTTATATATAGTTTTGCTGGATTTTTAATAATAGGATGTATAGCATTATTGATTGCAATATTTCCAACAGAAAAGATTAAATGTGAAAATTTGGCTGATATGTATGGCACCGAAACAAGATTTTATTATACCAATGGATGTTTTATCAAAGATGGGGATAAATGGTTTCAAGCCGACTTGTGGTTAAAATTCAATTTGGCTAAGGAAAAAGGCATTAGTGTCAATATTGTTGATATGAATAATAAAGAATAAAGGAGTGAGGAATTATGGGATTGGATATGTACTTATACAAGCGAACATATGTTGGTGAGAATGATGTGGAAGTATTGGATACGAATACGCAAGAAAGAAAGACTTATAACAAGGTTTCATATATTATTCAAGAAGCAATGTATTGGAGAAAAGCAAATGCTATACACCAATGGTTTGTAAAGAATATTCAAGATGGTAAGGATGATTGTGATTCTTATTATTGTTCAGTAGACTCATTGGAAGAATTGCTAAATGTTTGTAAAAAAGCATTGAAATACAAGGATGAAATGCTATCATTGTTAGAAAAGATTAGAGCAAATGATGAAAATGCTTTAACCAACGATGAAGAAGAACGTTTAAAAAGTATTAAGCAATCATTGGAAGAAATCTTGCCGACACAATCTGGATTCTTCTTTGGTTCAACAGAATATGATGAATGGTATTTTCAAGATTTGGAGTATACCGTAAAGAATTTGGAAGAAATAATTAAAGATTATAAGAGTAATGATGGTTGGTCATCATTTGAATATCATTCTTCTTGGTAATGATTAAGGAATGATTGGGTTTAAATCATAGACTCAATCATTTCATCAAAGAATGATTGTCGAAGTTTTTCAACCATAGGTTTGTCTAAAATGTGTTTGTTAATCAAGACTTGCTCTAATCCTTTAATATACTTGTCTTTAATAGTATTACAAAGGATTGGGGTAAAGTCTTGTAAATCGTTGATTGCAATATTGTCGCCATCTCTTTTTAAATAGCCTTTAGAAATCAAGGCTGATACTAAATTGTGCGCATATTTCTTTGATTTGTTAAGTTTTTGTCCAATCTTTTGATAATCATTTTTTATTCTATCATTTGCATAAACGATTTCTAAAAGATATAATTCAGTCGTAGATAAATTCATTTTAATCCCTTTTTATAATAATGTTATTTTTTTCGACATAAGTATTTATTTCAGTATATCATAGATGTAAATGATTGTCAATATAAAAAATGGCTGAAATCATTGACTCCAACCATTTATGTCAAAAAAAATGTAATTAAGGGGAATTTATCTCATCTTATTACAATATTATTTATACCATATTGACATAATATTTGTCAATTATTATTTGAGTAATAATGATATAAAAAATGCACCCAATCTCTTGAGTGCAAGTTTGTTAATAATTATGAGGAGTAGATTGTATCTATCATCTTCACAATATTATTTATACCATAAATGTAAATGGTTTGTCAATATTTAAATAATGATTGTTTCCCAAATATGGGAAGATATTTTGTTTCCCAAATATGGGAAGATATTTTG
>ERZ1034920.136-NODE-136-length-57601-cov-9.981076_pt1 | contig 57601 bp, 42 predicted proteins | sample MGYA00520688_ERZ1034920 | MGnify/ENA primary metagenome ERZ1034920 (study PRJEB33766, sample SAMN09781785) | gut metagenome | biome: gut microbiome | host: Homo sapiens | place: Madagascar | study: EMG produced TPA metagenomics assembly of the PRJNA485056 data set... | reverse complement strand
GAAAGGAAACTAACATGGCTGTTTCTCGCGAAGAGATCATCGAGGCTCTGAAGGAAATGTCCCTGCTCGAGGCTTCTGAGCTGGTCAAGGACATCGAGGAGACCTTTGGCGTGTCCGCTGCTGCTCCGGTTGCCGTTGCTGCTGCTCCGGCTGCTGGCGCTGCTGCTGCCGAGGAGAAGTCCGAGTTCGACGTCGTGCTCGAGGGCTTCGGCGACAACAAGATCGCTGTCATCAAGGCTGTCCGTGAGATTACCGGCCAGGGCCTGAAGGAAGCTAAGGAGACCGTCGAGGGTGCTCCTTCCACCATCCAGGAGGGTGTGGCCAAGGACAAGGCTGAGGAGATCAAGAAGACGCTGGAAGAGGCCGGCGCTGCTGTGACCCTGAAGTAAATTCAGTCTTCCGACTGCTTTTACAGGACCCGCTGCTTGCAGCGGGTCCTTTTTTGTTTGGGGGCGTCCCCTTGAGGAGCTGATTCGACTCACAGGTCTATAGCGGGCTGCGCTTAGAAGGGGCCATGGTCGGCGGGAACGGGGGTCGGGCGTTGCCGATCGCAGCGCGGTTTGGGGCGTGAACAGGGGACGGAGGTGTGTTCATGTGAGACGTCATTGGAAACACCAGGATTGACCGCGAACACACCTCCGTCCCCTGTTCACGCTTCGGAACGCAACAGAATGGTTACGGATGCGGCGTTGCTCGTGTAGGGCGTGTAACGTTCCGAGAAGACGATTATGTATACCGCGCAAAGAGACACGACGGGAAGGAAGCGCCATGCAGACAGGGTATTTCAGCGCCGCATGGAACGATGTGAAGAGCTCGCAAGGCTGGCTGGCCAAGATGTTCTTGCTGGGCTTAATCGCGTTCATCCCGGTTTTCGGCCCGGTGGTGCTGTTGGGCTATGCGTTCGGTTGGGCGCGCGATATTGCATGGGGTGTGCACATGCCTATGCCTGCGCGTATCTTCGGGAACGAGGACGGCCTGCTGTATCGCCGCGGGCTGATTTTGCTTGCCATCTGCATCGTGTGCTGCGTGGTGATTCCCGGGGTGCTCGAGGGTTGCTGGGATGCGCTTGCGGGACGCGGTTTGAGCAATGTTTCACATGCCGTTTGGGGCGGTGCCGGCGATGCTGCGGTTGTGAGCCCGGTGTATTCCCTGTTCAGTCTTGCGGTTTCCTTGGCATCCGTCATGTTCTTTCTGGTGGCCTCCATGCGTGCAAGCATCTATGGCAGGTTGGGGCCCGGCTTTCAGATCCCTCGCTTGTGGGCTATGATGCGCCATGACATGAAGGGTCTGCTGCGCGTGCTGGGGCTTTCCATTGTACTTGCCATCGTGCCGGCGGTGGTTACGGGTATCGTCGGGTCGCTTTTGGTCGGGGGCTTTATCAGCGTGAGAGCGTATGGGCTGTTCTCCAGCGGTACCGCGCCCGACATGATGTTCGTCCTCGCTGCGGGTATGTGCCTGGTCGTCATTTGTCTTGCCTTGGCTGTGGTGGTTTCGGCGGCATCGGCGTTCGCAGTGGTGATGCAGGCGCGTGCCGTGGGATACTGGACAAGGCAATTCGACGTTCCGGCATGGCGCGGTCAAGATGACCCCATGCCGTTCGAGATGGCGTCCAACGGGGCGCTGAGATAGGCGGTTCCGTGAAACAAGGGAATAGAAGCCAAGGGTCGCGCAGTACATCCGAGGGGCATGCCGGCAATCGAAGCGGCAAGCCATCGCGCCGCAGCGGCGTGCAGGATAGGGCGAAGGGCGGCGCGGCTCATCGCAGCTCAGGGAAACAGGGCAAACGAAACGAGTCGGGGAGGCAAGGTTCCCAGCACGCGTTGCGCAAGGATGGGCGTCCGTGCGAAGGCGTTAATGCTGACGCGGGCAGTCGTGGATCGAAGAAGACGCACGGCTCGGGCAAGTTGCAGGGCGCGTCCAGATCGAACAAGCCGCAAGGTTCGCACAGTTCGGGCAAAGTGCGCGTTTCTCGCGGCGCTTCCGCAGCGTCTGCGTCCAATTCGGCGAAACCCCAAGCTTCTTTGCCTCCGCGTAGCGCATTCTTGCCGGTTAGTCGCGCCGATATGGAGGAGCGCGGTTGGGACTGCTGCGACTTCGTGTTCGTGTGCGGTGACGCGTACGTCGACCATCCCTCGTTCGGCATGGCCATCATCACGCGTTTGCTCGAGGCGAATCACTATAAGGTAGGCGTGATCTGCCAGCCCGATTGGCGTGACCCTGAGAGCGTCACGATTCTGGGGAAGCCTCGGCTGGGATTTCTGGTTTCCGCCGGCAACATGGATTCGATGGTGAACCACTATACGGTGGCCAAGAAGCACCGCAGCACCGATGCGTTTTCTCCTGGCGGCGAAATGGGGCTTCGCCCTGATCGTGCGGCGGTGGTCTATGGCAATCTGATTCGCCGCACGTATAAGGATGTTCCCATTGTTCTGGGCGGTATTGAAGCCTCGCTTCGCCGTTTAGCTCATTATGATTACTGGTCGGACAAGTTGAAACGTTCGATCCTTCTTGACTCCGGCGCCGACCTGGTCAGCTATGGCATGGGCGAGCATTCCATCGTGGAGATCGCCGATGCGCTGGCGGCTGGGCTTGACGTGTCCGACATCGCGTTCATCGACGGCACGGTGTATCGCGCGAAAACGCTTGAGCACGTGTACGACTACGAGCTGCTGCCCTCGTTCGACAGCATGCAGAAGGACAACCTCGAGTATGCCCGCAGCTTCAACGTGCAGTATGGCAACAGCGACCCTTTCACGGGAAAACGCCTGGTGGAGCCATATTCCGACCATGAGTTCGTGGTGCAGAACCCGCCGAGCAAGCCGTTGACCACCTCGGAGATGGACGCGGTGTACCGCCTGCCGTATGCGCGCGCGTACCATCCCATGTACGAGGAAGCCGGCGGCATCCCGGCTATTCGCGAGGTGAAGTTCAGCCTGACCAGCAATCGCGGATGCTTCGGCGAGTGCGCGTTTTGCGCGCTGACGTTCCATCAGGGGCGCATCGTGCAGGTGCGAAGCCATGAGTCCATCGTGGAAGAGGCGAAGCGGATGATCGCCGACCCGGAGTTCAAGGGCTATATCCATGATGTGGGCGGCCCCACGGCGGACTATCGCCATCCTGCGTGCGATGCGCAGCTGCGCCGCGGCGCGTGCCGCAACAAGCACTGCCTCTCGCCGCAGCCGTGCCGCAAGCTGAACGCCGACCACACGGACTATCTGCAGCTTCTGCGTGAACTGCGTGAGCTGCCGGGCGTGAAGAAGGTGTTCGTGCGCTCGGGCATCCGCTTCGATTACGTGCTGGCCGACCGCAACAAGGGCGAGGCGTTCGTGCGCGAGCTGTGCGAGCACCATGTGAGCGGGCAGCTGCGCGTGGCGCCCGAGCATGTTTCCAACGCTGTGCTCGGCGTGATGGGCAAGCCGCAACACCAGGTGTACGAGAAGTTCGTGAAGCTGTTCCAGCAGGCTAACGATGCTTGTGGGTTGAAGCAGTTCGTGGTGCCGTACCTGATGTCGTCGCACCCCGGAAGCACGCTCGACGAGGCCATCGAGCTGGCGGAATACGTGCGCGATATGGGGTTCAACCCCGAGCAGGTGCAGGATTTCTATCCCACGCCGTCCACCATGTCCACGGCCATGTACTTCACGGGCGTGGACCCGCGCACCATGGAGCGCGTTTTCGTGCCGAAAAGCCCGCATGAGAAGGCGCTGCAGCGCGCGCTCATTCAGTATCGCGACCCGAAGAACCATGACCTGGTGATGGAGGCGCTGCGCAAGGCGGGCCGCACCGATCTGATCGGGTTCGGTCCGAAATGCCTGATCAGGCCCTATAAGGGCGAAGGCGGGCACGGTGCTGGCGCGAAGAAGGGCGTGGCGGGCGCGAAGAACGCTATGCGCGGGCCGAAGGGCCGCGAAGGCGGCCAGGGTTCGGGCGGCAGGGGCGCTTCCGGTGGCCGCGGCGCGGCTGGTGCCGGCAAGCGCGGCCAAGGCGCGGGAGGCGGTGCGAACGCGGGCAAGCGCGGCGGCTCCCCGAACGGCGGCCGCGGCGGCAAAGGCAACGGATCGCGTGGGAAAGGACACCGGCGCTAGCTGAATCACAGCATATTCCCTAGGTGGAGAGGGTATACTATAAGGGTTGCAATCAACGGCGTCGGCGCTAAGGCCGTCGACGCCTTTCCCCCTGCGGAAGAAAGGCGGCAGCGCGCATGAAGATTTCAACGAAGGGCCTGTACGCGGTTCGCTTGATGTTGTATCTGGCGGAGCACGACGGCGGCGGCCCTGTGTCGCTGAAGGAAGTGTCCGAGTCGCTGGGCATCTCGAAGAAGTATTTGGAGCAGATCGTGTCGAACGTGGTCACGGCGAAGCTGGTGCGTTCGGTGCGCGGCGCCGCCGGCGGCTATCAGCTGGCGAAGCCGGCCAGCGTGATCACCGTGCTGGATGTGCTGCGGGTCACCGAGGGTTCGCTTGCGCCGGCGTCGTGCTTGGAGGATGACACCTTCGACTGCAATATGCCGGTTCCCTGTATGGAGCTGGGCGTATGGCGTGGGCTGTATAAGGTGATCAACGAGTACCTGGGCGGCATTACGCTGCAAAGCATCATCGACGAGCATTCAGCGGTGGCGGCAGACAGCTATTCGATCTAACGGAAAGGCGTGGGCTCTCGGGCTTGCGCCTTTTTCGCTATCCATCAGGGGAAACGGTATATAACCCACTAAACCGCCGGAAATACGGGATAAAATTCCAAAATTGATATTGACATTGCCTAGAGACATAGTAGGATAACAGGCATGAAAACGGCGTTCCGCACGTGGCAATAAACGGCGGACAAGCGAGAGAGGAACATCATGACCATCCACAAGAGCGTGTCCGAGTTGATCGGCGGCACCCCGTTGGTGGAGCTGTCCAACTACGAGAAGAACCACAACCTTGAGGCCACCATCGTGGGAAAGGTGGAGCTGTTCAACCCGGCAGGTTCGGTGAAGGACCGTATCGCGAAGGCGATGCTCGACCAGGCCGAGGCCGAGGGCAAGCTGGATGCTGACACCGTCATCATCGAGCCGACCTCCGGCAACACCGGCATCGGCCTGTGCTCGCTGGCCGCCGCCCGTGGCAACCGCATCATCATCACCATGCCCGAAACCATGTCGGTCGAGCGTCGCAACCTTATGAAGGCATACGGCGCCGAGCTGGTGCTGACCGACGGCAGCAAGGGCATGAAGGGCGCCATCGCCCGTGCATCCGAGCTGGCCGAGGAAATCCCGAACTCGTTCATCCCCAGCCAGTTCACGAACCCGGCCAACCCCGCCGTTCACGAGCGCACCACCGGTCCCGAGATCTGGGCGGACACCGACGGCAAGGTGGACATCCTGGTCGCCGGCGTGGGCACCGGCGGCACGCTTTCCGGCACGGGCAAGTATCTGAAGTCGCAGAACCCCGACATCAAGGTGGTAGCCGTGGAGCCCGCCGGCTCCCCGGTGCTGAGCGAGGGCCATGGCGGCGCACACAAGATCCAGGGCATCGGCGCGGGCTTCGTGCCCGACACGCTTGACCAGTCGGTCTATGACGAGGTAATGCCCATCACCGACGAGGAGGCGTTCCAGGCCGGTCGCGAGCTGGCAGGCAAGGATGGCCTGCTGGTGGGCATCTCCTCCGGCGCCGCGGTTGCCGCCGCAACGAAGCTGGCGCAGCGTCCCGAGAACAAGGGCAAGCTGATCGTGGCGGTGCTCCCCGACACCGGCGAGCGTTACCTGTCTACGGCAATGTTCAACTTCTAGGGACGCAAACCGCCTGTTTGCGGTGAAGCGACGCAGGCTGGCGGATAAGAGAGAACTCGGCGAAGACGCCCCGCTCCAAACAGGAGCGGGGCTTCTTGCGCGTTAGGCGGGGGTTTGCGTGCAGAGGGGGCGTTGCGGCGAGCGTAACGCCAGGTGCGAAAACGATCCTTTGCAGATTGGACGGGCGCCGTTTGGTTGCGATCTAATCAGCGCTTGCGGTTCTGGCGAGCCTTTGGGCGCGATAGGGCTTTTGCGCGCGAAGCGGGGTTGCGTGTTAAATAGGTTTTGCGGCCGGCATAGGGTCATTCTGCGTATGGTGGGCTTTTGCGGTTTGTGCGGGCTACGAGCTCGTTACGATTCGCCGATTGATCGCCGCGCGAGCGCGACCTTGGGTACAATAAGGAAAACGTTGGGGGCGGGGGAACCCGCCAAACGCGACAGGGGCGGGATGTCCGTCTATTTCGAAAGAGGCGGAAAAGCTCGCCTAGCGCGATAGCGGCGGGGTTCCCGTCTCGCATGAAAGGTTATCGGGGAAAGGGGCGCATCATGAGCGCGAGCAAGCACGATTGGGGATTGATCTTCGCGGGCGTCGCCTTGGCGGCGGCCGGCTTCTTCTGCTTGGTGGCACCGGGGCTGACCATCGTGACCATCGCGGCGGTGGTTGGTGCGTTCTTCCTGGTGGCAGGCGTGTTCGACATCATCAGCTACATCAGGCTGCGCAATATCATGCCGCGCAGCGGCTGGGAGCTTGCCTACGCCATCATCGACGTGCTGCTGGGTCTGATTTTCTTGCTGCATCCGCTTGCGTTCTCCGCGGTGGTGCCGTGGTTGGTGGGCGTGTGCTTTGTGGCGTTCGGCGTGTTCGAGGTCATCGCGTCGGTGAAGGCGCACGGCTGGGGCGTCCCGATGTGGGGATGGGCCTTGTTCAGCGGCGTGCTGAACGTGCTGTGCGGCATCGCGTTCTTCGTCATGCCCCAGATGCTCAGCATATTCCTGGCCATCATCCTGCTGGTGCGCGCCGCAACCCTGATGGTATACGGCTGGAACGCGGGCCGCTATATCGCTATGTAGCGCTGCGGGTTTGCCAGATTGGGGTGTATCTCTCGATAGCTGCTTGGCGGGCTTGCCGGTAGGTAAGTAGGTAAGCGGGTCGGCCGGTGCGTCGGGCGAGGACGCGTTTGTTCGGTAGTGCTTTGACCGGCGGTAGGGCAAAGGCGTGTGGGCTGCGTCGGGTTTCGGCTGGCGCCGTGCGCGCGTGATAAAATCGCAACGGAAAAATGGGCCTCGGGCATGTGCCCGAGGCTTTCTTGTCGGCTGGCATGCTGCGGTTGCGCGGCGTCGTGCCGGACGAAGTGGCAGATGGAGCTGCGAACGGGGCAGCGGCAGAAGCTGCGAACGAGGCGGCGAGCGAAAGGGCTTGAGATGGCGAACGGGCAGGTGGACGGCCAGATGGACGGCGGGGCGAACGAGCAGGCGGGCGGCCAGATGGGCAACTCCGCAAGCGACCAAATGGGCAACCAGGTCATCGAGCAGCAGTCCCTGTTGAGCGGGGAGGCGCTGGCGGAGGCGACCGGCGATCCGGCGGCGCGCATCGAGGCGCTGCGCCGTGAGATCGAGCACAACAGCTACTTGTATTACGCCAAGGACGCGCCCGCCATCAGCGACGCCGCGTTCGACTCCCTGATGCACGAGCTGCGCGCGCTCGAAGCGGCGCACCCCGAGCTCATCGACCCATCCAGCCCCACGCAGCGCGTGGGCGGTTACGTGGGCGAGCAGTTCGCTCCCATCCAGCACGAGCGACGCATGTACTCGCTCGACGACGCCATGGGCGCCGAAGAGCTTGACGAATGGCTGGCGCGCGTCAAGGAGTTCTTCGGTACCATCCCCGAGCTGGTGTGCGAGCTGAAGATCGACGGCTCGTCGGTGGCGTTCACCTACGAGGGCGGCCGCCTTATCCGCGCGGCCACGCGCGGCGACGGCACCACGGGCGAGGACATCACAGTGAACGTGCGCACGGTGAAGGACGTGCCGCTGCGCCTGCGCGACGGTGCCCTGGCTGGGATTCGCGACACCGACGTCTCCATCGAGCTGCGCGGCGAATGCTACATGCCCAAGACCAGCTTCGAAGCGCTCAATGCAGCCGCCGAGGCCAACGGCAAGCAGCCGTTCGCCAACCCGCGCAACGCCGCTGCCGGCAGTCTTCGTCAGAAGGACCCGCAGATCACGGCGCACCGCGACCTGTCCACGTTCGTATATGCCGTAGGCGATGAGCGAAAGCTGGTGGCGGAAACGCAGTGGGACCTGCTCAAATGGCTGGGCGAGGCGGGATTCCACGTGAACCCCGACATCGCGCTGGTCACCAGCACGGAAGAGGTGCACGAGTTCTGCCGCAAAAGCCTGGAGCGCCGCGATGCGCTGCCTTACGACATCGACGGCGTGGTGGTGAAGGTGAACTCGTTCGCGCAGCAGGAGGCCATGGGCTACACGGCCCGCGCGCCGCGCTGGGCCATCGCGTTCAAGTTCCCGCCCGAAGAGAAGACCACGCTTTTGCGCGATATCACCGTGCAGGTGGGACGCACGGGCAAGCTGACGCCGGTGGCGGAGATGGATCCGGTGCTGGTGGCGGGCTCGACCGTGGCCCGCGCCACGCTGCACAACGAGGACGAGGTGCTGCGCAAGGACGTGCGCGTGGGCGACACGGTCATCGTGCGCAAGGCCGGCGACGTGATTCCCGAGGTGCTGGGCCCTGTGCTCAGCCTGCGTCCGGCCGATGCGCAGCCCTGGAGCATGCCTAAGGAGTGCCCGAGCTGCGGCAGCCCCGTGGTTCGCGAGGACGGCGAGGCCGATTATCGCTGCATTTCTATCGATTGCCCTGCTCAGGCGCTTGAGCGCTTGCTGCATTGGGCTAGCCGCGGCGCCATGGACATCGACGGCATGGGCGAGGAGATCGTGCGTCGGCTTGTGGAATCCGGTCGCGTGAGCGACGTGGCGGATTACTACACGCTTGACGAGGTGGAGCTGGCGCAGCTGCAGACGGGCCGCACGAACAAAGAAGGCGAGCCCATCTGCTTGGGGCAGACTATCGCGAAGAAACTGGTGGCGGCCATCGACGAGTCGCGTACGCGTCCGTTCGCCCGCCCGCTGTTCGGCCTGGGCATGCGTCACGTGGGCAAAACCATGGCCGAAACGCTGGCGCGCGCGTTCCCGAGCATGAATGCGCTGATGGCGGCCACCGAGGAGCAGCTGGCGGCGGTGGACGGCGTGGGCCCGAAGATCGCGCATTCCACGTACCTGTTCCTGCGCACGCCCGACAACGTGCAGGTCATCGAGCGATTGGCGAAGCACGGCGTGCGCCTGGCCGACGACATGGAGGCGGAAGCGGCCGATGCGCTGCCGCAGACGCTCGAGGGGCTGACGTTCGTGCTGACCGGCAGCCTGACGCAAAGCGGCATGAAGCGCGACGAGGCCGGTGCGGCGCTGAAGGCCCGCGGTGCGAAAGTGTCGGGCAGCGTGTCGAAGAAGACGAGCTTCGTGGTAGCCGGCGAGGCGGCGGGCAGCAAGTACGACAAGGCTGTGGCGCTTGGCGTCCCTGTGCTGGACGAGGCCGCGCTGCTGCACATCATCGAGACGGGCGAGGCCCCGACGGCGGACGGGGAATAGCGCGGCTGCTTCGTCTGTGGCGCTTCGCCGCGTGTTGCCGGCGTGTGCTGTCGGTGGGCGTTTCTCGCGACGTTTGCCCGCATGGGGCTCTACCGACCGCGGCGCGCGTTTGCTCGTGCCCACCCCACCTGGGTCGGTTCGCCGGGTATTGCGCTTACGCAAATCTACCGGGTGCCGGTGTTTCGGGGCCGTTCGCATGAAGGAGTTACGAATTTGATATTCGTAACATCGAATCAGCGGGCGCGCCTGCTATAGTGTGTTACGGATTGATACCTCGTAACACCGGGCAGGCGCGCAATGAAATCGCAGACGTCGCGCGCCTTCGCCTGGTCGATGAAAGGATTTCTTGATGAAGAGCTTCTCCAGGCGTACGTTTTTGCAGGTGGCGGGCGTAAGCGCCGCTGCAGTGGGCTTCGGCGGCGTGCTGAGCGCCTGCGCCGGCGGCTCCAACGCGGGCTCCGGCTCCGCCGCTAGCGGGGAGCATGCCTCTCAGGTTACCGTTTCCATGCCGGTGAGCAGCGAGCCCGACGCTGGTTTCGACCCGTTCGTCTCTTGGGGCTGCGGCGAGCACGTGCACGAGCCGCTCATCCAGTCCACGCTTCTGACCACGAAGGCCGACATGGGCTTCGAGAACGACCTTGCAACGGCTTATACCTGCAGCGACGATGGCCTGACCTGGACGTTCATCATCCGCACCGACGCCAAGTTCACCAACGGCAAGCCGGTTACCGCCCATGACGTGGCCTACACCATCAACGGCGTTGCCAACAACGAGGCCAGCGAGTGCGACCTGACCATGGTCGACGAGGCCGTTGCCGTTGACGACGAGACCTGCGAGATCCATCTGAACAAGCCGTTCAACGCGCTGCTGTACACGCTGGCGGTCATCGGCATCGTGCCTGATGGCGGCCATGATGCCGACTACGGCAGCAACCCGGTGGGCAGCGGCCGCTACATGCTCGAGCAGTGGGATCGCGGCCAGCAGGTCATCTTGAAGGCCAACCCCGACTACTATGGCGAAGCACCGAAGATCGAGCGCGTCGTGGTGGTGTTCATGGAAGAGGACGCCAGCCTGGCGGCCGCCCGTTCCGGCCAGGTGGACGTCGCGTTCACGTCGGCCACCTTCGCCAACCAGCAGCCGAAGGGCTATGACTTGCTGAACTGCGCTTCCGTCGATTCGCGCGGCATCTCCCTGCCCACCATCGCTCCGGGCGCTACCAAGAAGCAGACGGGCGAGGAGTACCCTGCCGGCAATGCGGTCACGCAGGACCTGGCGCTGCGCCGCGCCATCAACTACGGCGTGAAGCGCCAGACGCTCATCGACAACGTGCTGAACGGCTACGGCCAGATCGCCTATAGCGTGGGCGACAACATGCCCTGGTCGACGGACGCCATGAAGTGCGAAGAGGACCTTGCACGCGCAAAGGCCTTACTCGACGAGGCGGGCTGGGTAGCCGGCGCCGACGGCGTGCGCGCCAAGGACGGCGTGACGGCCGCGTTCGACCTGTACTATTCCTCCTCCGACTCGGTGCGCCAGGCCATCGCCATGGAGTTCGCCAACCAGATGAACGAGCTGGGTATCAAGGTGACGCCGAAGGGCGCAAGCTGGGACGATATCTACCAGCATCAGTTTAGCGACCCGGTTGTGTGGGGTTGGGGCTCCAACAGCCCGATCGAGGTATACAACCTCAACTACTCCACGGGCAACGGCAACTACGCCTGCTACGAGAACGCCGCGGTCGATGCTCACCTGAACGCCGCGCTGGCAAACCCCGTGGTCGCCGATTCGTATGACGAATGGAAGCTGGCCATGTGGGATGGCGAGAACGGCCCGGCGCCACAGGGCGATGCCACGTGGGTGTGGTTCGCCAACGTCGATCACCTGTACTTCGTGGTCGAGGGCCTGAAGGTTGCCGAGCAGAAGCCGCATCCGCATGGTCACGGCTGGTCGATCGTGAACAACGTCGATAAGTGGAGCTGGTAACAACCGGCTGAACGCCGCAGGGGCGGGGCGCGTGAACGCACCTCCGTCCCCTGTTCATTGGCGGGGCTTGCCGTAGGGCTTGCCCCGCTTTTGCGGTTCTTGCGGCTTGGTTTTGAGCTTGGAAGTCGAGGGGCTTCCGGGGAAGATTTCGAGATTTGGGACATAAGTAGGTATGACGAAGTATCTTGCTCGACATATCGTGCGGTTCGCGCTGCTCATGTTGGCAGTGGGGTTGGTGGTGTTCGCGCTGGTGAGCGCCTCGCCCATCGACCCTGTCCAGGCCAACGTGGGGCAGGCCGCATACGTGAACATGTCGGAGGCCAAGCGCGCGCAGCTGGCCAGCTACTGGGGCGGCGATGTGCCGTTTTGGGAGCGTTTCGCCAACTGGGCGGGCGCGCTTTTGCACGGCGACATGGGAACGTCGCTCAGGTTCAACGCGCCCGTGTCCGAGGTGATCGCGCATCGCGCGGCAAACTCGCTGGCGCTCATGGGCATCGCGTGGCTGGTCAGCGGTGTGCTTGGCTTCGTGCTGGGCGTCGTTGCCGGCGCGCGCCGCGGCGGCGCGGTCGACCGCGTGGTGCGCGGCTATTGCTTCCTGCTGGCGTCCTCGCCCACGTTTTGGCTGGGTTTGCTCATCCTGATGATCTTCGCCGTGCAGCTGGGGTGGTTCCCCATCGGGTTTTCCGTGCCCATCGGCGTGTCGGCGGCCGACGTGACGCTGGCTGACGCGGCGCACCACCTGGTGCTTCCCGCGCTCACGCTTTCGGTGACGGGTGTGGCCAACATCGCGCTGCATACGCGCGAGAAGGTGGTCGACGTGCTGGAAAGCGATTACGTGCGCTTCGCGCGCGCCCGCGGCGAGTCCGATTTGAGCGTGGTCTTGCACCATTGCCTGCGCAACGTGGCGCTGCCGGCGGTCACGCTGCAGTGCGCGTTCATCTCCGAGATCTTCGGCGGCTCGGTGCTGGTCGAGCAGGTGTTCTCGTATCCGGGCCTGGGGCAGGCGGCCGTCACCGCCGGCTTGGGCGGCGACGTTGCTCTTCTGGCCGGAATCGCCCTGGTCAGCGCCGCGTTGGTGTTCGGCGGCAATCTGCTGGCGAACATCCTGTACGGTGTTTTGGACCCGCGTATGCGCGTGAGCGAAGGGAGGGCGTAATGGAAAACGTGCTCCATGCTCCCGCACAGCGCAGGGGCGGCAACCGCACGGCCACGCTGGCGGCGTGCGTTTTGGCGGCTTTTGCGCTGCTGGCTGTGGTTGCGGCTGGCATTGCGCTGTACGGCCAGGCAACGGTCACCGATTTCACCGCGAAGAACCTGGCGCCCTCGCTTGAACACCCCTTCGGCACCGACTGGATGGGTCGCGACATGCTGGCTCGTACGCTGGCCGGCCTTTCCACCAGCGTGCTGGTGGGTTTGCTGGCGGCTACCGTGTCGTCGGTGATCGCGCTGGTGCTCGGTTGCGCCGCCGCGCTCGGCGGCAAGCGCGTGGACGCCGTGGTCAGCTGGATGATCGACCTGATGATGGGCGTTCCGCACATCGTGCTTTTGGTGCTCATCTCGTTCGCGCTGGGGAAGGGCTTTTGGGGCGTTACCATCGGCGTGGCCGTGACGCACTGGGCCAGCCTTGCCCGCGTGGTGCGCGCCGAGGTGCTGCAATGCCGTCAATCGAAGTTCGTGGAAGTCGCGCGCAAGCTGGGGCAAAGCCCGGCGCGCATCGCGCTTCGCCATATGGTGCCATATGTGCTGCCGCAGTTCGTGGTGGGTTTGATCCTGCTGTTCCCGCATGCCATCCTGCATGAGGCGTCCATCACGTTTCTGGGCTTCGGCTTGCCGCCCGAGCAGCCGGCCATCGGCGTGATCTTGAGCGAATCGATGAGCTATCTGTCCACGGGCGCCTGGTGGTTGGCGGTGTTCCCTGGCCTGGCGCTCATGGCGACGGTGCTGTTGTTCGACGTGGCCGGGCAGAACCTGCGCAAGCTGGTCGACCCGCATACCGCGCAAAAGTAGGTGGGGAAGATGATGACGAAGACGAACGGCGGTGCGCCCATGGAGGCGTCGTCGGCGGGTAAGGCCGCCGAGTTGGCGCATGAGCGCACCGCGCACGAGGGTGCGCAGCTGCACCATCATCATACGCATGCGGCAACGTCGAGCCACGGTGGCGGGCATCACCTGCTGCAGGTTGAGGACCTGAGCGTGAGCTTCCGCATGTACGACGAGAACGCGCCGTACTTCAAGGCGAAACAGCACGATGTGCAGGTGCTCCACGAGCTGAGCATCGCCGTGCACACCGGCGAGATCGTGGCCGTGGTGGGCGCGTCGGGCTCGGGCAAGACGCTTCTGGCCGATGCGGTTTTGGGCCTGTTCGAGCCCAACGCCACGGTGACTGGACGCATCTGGTTCGACGGCGAGCGCATGGACGCGGCGGGTTTGCGCGCGCTGCGCGGGCACGGGCTGTCGCTTGTGCCGCAAAGCGTGAGTCATTTGGACCCCATGATGCGCGTGGGCAAGCAGGTCGAGGGTTTTGCGAACGACCTGTCGAAGGCCGAGCGCAAAACGCGTCGCGCGCAGCTGTTCGAGCGCTATGGGCTTGGTCCCGAGGTTGCGCGTCTGTACCCGCACGAGCTGTCGGGCGGTATGGCGCGCCGCGTGCTGCTGTGCTGCGCGCTCATGGATTCGCCGCGTGTGATCGTGGCCGATGAGCCTACGCCCGGCCTTGACCTTGACCTGGCGGTTCGTGCGCTCGACGACTTTCGCGCCTTCGCCAACGAGGGCAACGGCGTGCTGCTGATCACGCACGATATCGAGCTGGCGCTGCGCGTGGCCGACCGCGTGGCGGTGTTCAAGGACGGAACCGTGGTGGAGGAGACCGCGACGGCGAGCTTCGCCGATCCCAACTTGCTGCGCCATCCGTTCACCCGCCAGCTGTGGCATGCCCTCCCCGAGCATGATTTCGCCGTGGGCGAAGGTGCTGGCGAAGGCGGTTTCGATGGGAAGGAAGGTGGCGCGTGCTAGAGGCCAGAGACATCACGTTCGGGTATCCCGGCGCAAAGCCCCTGTACAGCGGATTCAGCCTGCAGGTGGAACCTGGTGAGCGTGTGGCGTTGCAGGCGCCCTCGGGGTTCGGCAAAACCACGCTGTGCCGCGTGCTCGCCGGGTTTGAGCGCCCGCAAACCGGTCAGGTATTGGTGGATGGGCAGCCGCTTCCGCGTCGCGGCGTGTGCCCGGTGCAGCTGATCCAGCAGCATCCCGAGCAGGCGGTCGACCCGCGCCTGCGCATGCGCAAGACGTTGGCGGAAGCGGGCGAGGTGCCGCAGCAGCTGCTTGACGACCTGGGCATCCGCGACGAATGGCTGCAGCGCTACCCCCACGAGCTGTCCGGCGGCGAGCTGCAGCGCTTCTGCATCGCCCGCGCACTGGCCACGCGCCCGCGCTACCTGATCTGCGACGAGGTGTCCACCATGCTCGACGCGGTCACCCAAGCGCACATCTGGCACGTGCTGCTCGACTACGCCGCCCGCGAAAACGCCGGCATGCTGCTGGTTTCCCATACCCCCGCGCTGACCGCCCGCATCGCAACCCGAGAAGTCGCGCTGGCGTAATGCGAACGCGAACCCGGACGCTTCGGGGACGTAGCCCTAAGCGTCCGGGTTCGCGTCGGGTGCGTGGCGTCCGTGCGGGTTGCAACTCGAGGGACGCCGCGTTCTCTCGCGGCGCTTCTTGGTGTTTAACCCGCTCCCCCCCCGATATGCCCGGTTCCAAGATGTCGGGAAGCGCTTGGGACGTTCTTTTCCCGAAATGGCGCCCTTTTGCCCCACCCGTTTGCCCACCCGTTTTCGAAATTGCCTGGTAAACCACCCTGCTTCGTGTCTGCCGGTCGCCTTGTCCTCAGCCTATCCTTCGTCATGTCCTCCGCAAGGATGCGCGAGGGTCTTGCATAGTTTCACGAGGGAGAGGAAGGGCCATGAGCAAAACGGATGTCTCCGGAAACGCCCAAAAAGGGCGCAAGGGACTCATCGTCACGGTTGTCGCGATCGTCGTGATCGCGCTTGCGGGTGCGGGCTTTTGGGTATGGCATCAGCAGCCGAGCTTCTGCAACGCGATCTGTCACAAGCCGATGGACCGCTACGTGGAAACGTATGAATCCGGCAACTCGTCGATGCTGTCGGCGGTTCACGCGAAGCAGGGCAAAGTGTGCCTGGATTGCCATGAGGCGAAGCTCGACGACCAGGTCGCCGAGGCCACCGCGTGGGTGTCCGGCGACTTCACCGACCCCGTTGCCGAGAATACGTTCCAATACAACGAGAGTTTCTGCCTGAACGAGTCGTGCCACAACATGACGCGCGACGAGCTCACCGAATCCACCAGCGATATGGCGTTCAACCCGCATGTGCAGCAGCATGGCGATATCGACTGCGGCGAATGCCATAAGGCGCATTCCGAGTCCGTGATGTACTGCACGCAGTGCCATGCCGAGGCCGAGGTGCCCGATGGCTGGATGTCGTACAGCGACTACATGAGCGCGAAGCAGAGCTAGGGGGAGCGGAATGACTACGAACGATATGACGCTTGACGCACGTCGCGGCCTGAGCCGCCGCCAGTTCGTCGGCCTTGCGGGCCTGGGGCTGGCAACCATCGCGCTTGGCAATCTGACCGGCTGCTCGAAGGGCGCTACGCAGTACGTCTACGATGTGGTGGTCGTCGGTTCCGGCGGTTCGGGAACCACGTCGGCCGCCTTCGCCGCTAAAAACGGCGCGAAGACGGTGTGCATCGAGAAGCTTGGCTGGCAGGGCGGTTCCAGCTCGCTTGCGCTCGGCACGTTCTACGGCTCGGGCACGGTGCAGCAAAAGGAGCTCGGCATCGACGACACGCCGGATGACTACTACAACTATCTGCTCACGCGCAACGCCGACAAGGTCGACTTGGCTATGAACCGCTTCATGGCCGATCACTCCGGCGAGACGATCGACTGGCTGCGCGAGGATCTGAAGGTCCCGTTCAAGGACGAGATCAAGGGCAACGGCAAGGACAAGGTCAAGCGCGGGCACATGTGCAAGAACAACGCCGACGATGCGCTGAAGGCCGTGACGCAGCTGGCCAAGGAGCAGGGCGTGGACTTCCATTTCGATACCGATGCGACCGCGCTCATCGTGGACGAGTCGACGGGCCGCGTCGTGGGCGTGCGTGCCGAAAAGGCGGGCAAGGAGGTCATCTACAATGCCAAGGCAGTCATCATCGCGTCGGGCGGTTTCTGCCGCAATCCCGAGATGATTGCGAAGTATTGCCCTGATTACGTTGGCGTTTACACGGAAGTGGGTATCGGCCTTGACGGTTCCGGGCTGCAGATGGGGCTGGACATCGGTGCGGCTTACACGGGTCATGGCGGCACGAACGGCATTCTGGCGTGTCCGGTCGAGCCTGGCCAATCCAAGTTGATCAGCGCCAAGGCGCTGTGGGTCGATTCGAAGGGCAAGCGTTTCGTGAATGAAGGCGGCCAGACGCACGACATCTATTATCAGGTGGCGCACTTCGATGACCAGCAGTTCTTCGCCGTGTACGACCAGGCAATGGTCGACGGCTTGACCGATAAGCTCAAGAAGAAGGTTGCTATGGGACTTGAGCAGGGCATGTTCGCCAAGGGCGATACCGTCGAGGCCGCAGCGACGCAGCTGGGCGTGGACGGCGCGGCGTGCGCCGAGACGTTGGCGGCGTACAACGAGATGGTCGCATCGGGCGCCGACACGCAGTTCAAGAAGGGCGCGGCGAACCTGGTGGCGCTGACGCAGGCGCCGTATTACCTGCTCAAGATGGGCGTGTGCACGCACGGTTCGTTCGGCGGCTTCGATATCAACACCGACTTCCAGGTGAAGAACGAACAGGGCGAGGTCATCCCCGGTCTGTACTCCGCCGGCGAGGTGTGCTGCGGTACCTTCATCTACGATGACTATCCGGCGGGTGGCTGCGGTTTGAACTTCGCCTACACGTCCGGCCGCTTCGCGGGCGCGAACGCGGCGAGCGAGGCGTTGAGCGCGTAAGGAGGACGTGTCGAGCATGGGCGAGTCGTCGGCGGCAACGGGCGGAATCGGGTAAACGCGGATGCAGCGGGTTCGTTCGCGCGCGTTCATCGTGACCGTACGGTTGCGATGTGCTTCGAGCAAAGCACGCCCGTGATGAGCTGGCGAAATAGCAAGGCGATAAGGCGCCGCGGTTCGAAATGCGGACCGTGGCGCCTTTGTGCGCCTCTTGATGTGCAAAAAAGGTATACTGCCGGAGATAAGGGAGAAGTCCGGGAGAGGGCTCAGTGGGAAGCAAGTTTGAGAACATACGCGAAGTTCGCAGGACCGATGCCGACGGGTCGCGCGCAGCCGAAAGGGCGGCTGCGCGCACGGCGATGCATCAGGCGCTCGAAGGCTGTACTCTTGCGTTTTTCGGCCTTGCGGTGGTGCGCATCTGGATTCAGTGCAACCTGTACGGCAATTACGTGCTGTCCGATGCCGGGCTGGTCAGCGTCGTCATCAACTTCGTGCGCATCGCGTTCACCGTTTTGCTGGTGGCGTTCGCCCTGCGTGGCTTGATAGGGCGTCGGTCCGCGAAGGCGCTCGAATGGTTCTCCGTTACGGCCATGACGTTGGGCAGCGTGCTGTTCTTCTTGAACGGGACGCTTGCTTCCGATGCGGTGCTGTACGCGGCGTGCACGTGCGCGGGGCTGGGCATCGTGTGGGGTGGCGGTATGTGGATGGCGTTCTACCTGCGTTTGCGTCCGCGAACGGCTTTGTTGTGCGCATTGGGCTCACTGGCATTGGGGTCGTTGGGCGGTTTCGTCATGGGCGCTTTGCCGCGCTCGACGTATTATCTGGTCGGAGTGTTTCTGCCCACGGTTTCATACGTGTGCTTCGGGCGGTCGATGCGCGTGGCCGACGAGCGCGGATGGCCGCAGGCTCCGAGCGGCGTCTCGTCGTCGCGCGAGTGCCCCGAGTTCGCGATCGCCTCGAAGGCGTATGGGGCGGAATCGCGCGTCGATTTCTTGCGTCTGTTGGCCGGATTGGCATTGTTCATGCTGGTCATGGGCGTGTCGCGAGGTTTTCCGTTTGGTGAATCGATCGCATTGCCGCTGGGGATGCAGTTGTTGCACCAAGGTGGCGTGGTTGTGCTGTGCGGGGTGTGGGCGTGGGCTGCGCTGTGCCGCGGCCGTGCTGTTTCGTCGGCGACGCTGTGGCGCTTTGAGGTGGTAGCGGCATCGGCGGGCGTGGTGTTGATGGCCACGCTGGAATGGTGGGGGCTTGCCGGCGGCGCGGCGCTCGTGTCCATCGCCAACACCATGACGCTCGGCATTATGTGGGTCATCTGCTATGACATCGCGCGCCATTCCCCGTGGAACCCGTATGCGGTGCTCGGTGTGTGCTGGGCGGTGTTTCTGCTCGCGCGCGAAGTCGGGCGCTGGGGCATCCTGGTTTTCGCGCCGCAAAGCTCGGTGATGACGCTGTTGGCCGCATTGATGGTGTGCGTGCTGTCCATTTCCATTGCGGTGCTGCTCGGTGACAACGTTCCGCGCTCTCGAGCGCTGCTGGCGGGCTTTCCCGGTGGGGAAGCTGGAGAAGACGAGGCGGCTGGCGAGAGCGATGCGAGGTCTTCAGGTTATGCTGCGACGGGCATGGCCGCTGGTCGCGTAGGCGTTGCCGCTGCGGTTGCGGGTGGCGAAGGCGATGCCGTCGAGCCGTCGCCGATTGCCGGGCGTTGCGAAACGCGGGCGGAAGGCGATATCGGGTTGGGGCTGGAGCTCGAGACGGTCTTGCATGCGGCCGATGATGGAGACGTTGCACGGTTGATCGCGGGATTCGGGCTGACGCGCCGCGAGGCCGAGGTGGCTCTTATGCTTGCGGAGGGCAAAAGCAAAGTCGCGATTGCGGAGCTGCTGGTGCTTTCCGAGAACACCGTGCGCGGCTACGCGAAAAACGCTTATGCGAAGATAGGCGTGCACAGCAAACGGGAGCTTCAACAAGCCATTCGCGAAATGCGCTAGCATAGCGCGGGCGCGACACAGAATGCTTTTTTCGCTTGCCTCACCGCTGCTTGCTTCAATCAGCGAACAGGTGTACGATGTTTTTGCCGTGATGTTGCTGTGGGGCGGGCAACCCTTGTGGTAACTTGCGGTAGACACACCACAAGGGGAATACGAGAAGCGAAAGAACGGTATGGCAAAAAGCACGGTCAATTACGGTAACGACAGCATCCGCCAGTTGAAGGACGAGGAGCGCGTACGTCTTCGCCCGGCGGTCATATTCGGCTCCGACGGCCTGGATGGCTGCGCTCATGCCGCGTTCGAGATCCTGTCGAACTCGGTCGACGAGGCGCGTCAGGGCTACGGCAATCTGATCACCCTCACCGCCTTCGCCGACGGCTCCATCCAGGTGGAGGACAACGGCCGCGGTTGCCCGCTTGACTGGAACCCCACCGAGAAGCGCTTCAACTGGGAGCTGGTGTTCTGCGAGCTGTACGCGGGCGGCAAATACGACAACAACCAAGGCGGCGATTACGACTTCTCGCTGGGAACCAACGGCTTGGGCTCGTGCGCCACGCAGTACGCCTCCGAGTACATGGACGTCACCGTATGGCGTGACGGCAACAAGTATCAGCTGCACTTCAAGAAGGGCAAGGTCGTCGGCGCCAAGAAGAAGGCCCTGCAGGTCGAGCCCACCGACGAGACGCGCACCGGCACCACCATCAAATGGCGTCCCGACCTGGAGGTCTTCACCGCCATCGATATCCCCGACGACTGGTATCGCGAAACCATGCGCCGTCAGGCGGTGGTCAACGCCAACGTCACGTTCCGCCTTCGCATCGAGGGGCAGGACGGCGTCTTCTCCGAAGAGGAGTTCTGCTACCCCAAGGGCATCGAGGACTACGTGATGGAGAAGGTGGGCCACGACTACCTGACCGAGCCCTTCTTCATCCAGGCAGACCGCCGCGGCCGCGACCGCGATGACCTGCCCGACTACAACGTGAAGATCACCGCATGCCTGTGTTTCTCGCGCACGTTCCAGATGCAGGAGTACTACCACAACTCGTCGTGGCTGGAAAACGGCGGCTCGCCAGAGAAGGCCGCGCGCAGCGCCCTGACCAGCGCAATCGATGCCTACATCAAGCAGCAGGGCAAGTACAACAAGAACGAGAGCGCCATCAAGTGGCAGGACGTGCAGGATTGCCTGGTGCTCGTGACCAACTGCTTCTCCACGCAAACGTCCTACGAGAACCAAACGAAGAAGGCCATCAACAACCGCTTTATCCAGCAGGCCATGACGGCGTTTTTCAAGGAACGCCTGGGCACGTACCTGATCGAGAACAAAGAGTCCGCCGACAAGATCATGGAGCAGGTGCTCATCAACAAGCGCTCGCGTGAGAACGCGGAGAAGACGCGCCAGAGCATCAAGACCAACCTGCAGCAGAAGACCGACATGGCCAACCGTGTGCAGAAGTTCATCGACTGCCGCTCCAAGGACAAGGGCCGCCGCGAGGTCTACATCGTAGAGGGCGACTCGGCAGCAGGCGCCATCCGCACGTCGCGCGACGCCGAGTTCCAGGGCGTCATGCCGGTGCGAGGCAAGATCCTCAACTGCCTGAAGGAGGATTACCCGCGCATCTTCAAGTCCGAGATCATCATGGACCTGCTGCGCGTGCTCGGCTGCGGCGTGGAGGTTAACGACCGCCGCATGAAGAACCTTGGCACCTTCGACCTGGATAACCTGAACTGGAGCAAGGTCATCATCTGCACCGACGCCGACGTCGACGGCTATCATATCCGCACGCTCATCCTGGCCATGCTTTATCGCCTGGTGCCCACGCTCATCCGCGAGGGGTTCGTCTACATCGCCGAATCGCCGCTGTACGAGATCAACTGCAAGGAGAAGACCTACTTCGCCTACACCGATCTTGAGAAGAACAACATCCTCAAGGAAATCGACGGGCAGAAGTGCTCCATCAACCGCTCCAAGGGTCTTGGTGAGAACGATCCCGACATGATGTGGCTCACCACCATGAACCCCGAGACGCGCCGCCTGATCAAGGTGGAGCCCGAGGATGTCGAGCATATGGAGACCATGTTCAACCTGCTGTTAGGCAACGACGACGAGGGCCGCAAACGCCACATCGCCGAGCACGGCAGGGAATACCTCGACCAGCTTGACCTGCAATAAGGCGCCTTTCGCAAGGCTGTTGAAGATCTAAACCGGCGGGCGCGCGCAAGACGGCGCCCGCCCATTCGCATCAAGGGGAGACCGTGGCAAGAAAGACCAAAGCACAACCGAAGAAGAAGCATGTGGACAACCCCAACGTGATCGGCCTGCACTCCGAGGTTTTGGAGCAGCCCATCACGCAAACCCTCGAAGTGAACTACATGCCCTACGCCATGAGCACCAACGTGTCCCGTGCGTTCCCGGAGATCGACGGGTTCAAGCCGTCGCATCGCAAGCTTCTGTACACCATGTACAAGATGGGCCTGCTCAACGGCGCGCGCCAAAAGAGCGCCAACATCGTCGGTCAGACCATGAAGCTCAACCCCCACGGCGACTCCGCCATCTACGAAACCATGGTGCGTCTTGCCACGGGCAACGAGGCTCTGCTTACGCCCTTCGTGGAATCCAAGGGCAACTTCGGCAAATACTACTCCGGCGACCTGAGCTACGCCGCCTCGCGTTACACTGAGGCGAAGCTTTCCCCCATTTGCGCCGAGATCTTCAAGGACATCGACAAGGACCCGGTCGACTTCATGGACAGCTACGACGGCGCCATGAAGGAGCCGCGCCTGCTGCCCACCACGTTCCCCAACATCTTGGTGTCGGCGAACAAGGGCATCGGCGTTGCCATGGCCTCCGACATTTGCGGCTTCAACTTGAACGAAGTGTGCGAAGCCACCATGCACTTCCTTGAGGACCCTGACTGCGACCTGCAGAAATACATGCCTGCGCCCGACTTCTCTACCGGCGGTGAGATCATCTACCGCCGCGAGGAGATGGATCGCATCTACAACACGGGCCTGGGCAGCTTCCAGATTCGCTCGCGTTGGCGCTACCTGCCCGACGAGCGCATCATCGAGGTGTACGAGATTCCCTACACCACGAAAACCGACATTATCATCGAGCGCATCGTCAAGCTGGCGAAAGAGGGGAAGGTGCGCGAGATCGCCGACATCCGCGATGAGACCGACCTTTCCGGCCTGCGCATCGCCATCGACCTGAAGCGCGGCGTCGACCCCGAGCTGCTCATGGCGAAGCTGTTCCGCTCCACCACGCTGCAGGATTCGTTCTCCTGCAACTTCAACGTGTTGGTGGACGGGTACCCGCGCGTCATGGGCGTGCGCCAGATCCTGCAGGAGTGGGTTGCGTGGCGCGTGGATTCCACGCGACGCCGCATGAGCTTCGACCTGGGGAAGAAAAGCGACCGACTGCACCTGCTGCACGGCCTTGAGGCCATTTTGCTGGATATCGACAAGGCCATCGCCATCATCCGCAACACCAAGCTGGAGGCCGAGGTCGTGCCGAACCTGATGAAGGGCTTCGGCATCGACGAGGTGCAGGCCGAGTTCGTGGCCGAACTGAAGCTGCGCAACATCAACGAGGAGTACATCCTCAACCGCACAAAGGACATCGCGAAGCTGGAAGGCGATATCGCCGAGCTGAAGGAGGTCCTGGCCAGCGAGCAGAAGATCAAGCAGGTCATCAGCGACGAGCTTGCCGCGGTGAACAAGAAGCACGTCACGCCGCGCAAAACGGGCCTGGTTGAGCCGGGCGACATCGTGGAGGTCAGCCTGGAGCCCGAGGTGGAGGAATACCCCGTCACCATGATGCTCTCGCGCGACGGCTATCTGAAGAAGATGACCGAGCGCGTGCTGCGCAAGGCCACCACGCTGAAGTACAAGGACGGCGACGAGCCCTTCATCGAGTTCCCGTCGTCGAACACCCACGAGCTGCTAGTGTTCACCGACCAGCGCCAGGTGTACAAGTGCAAGGTGGCGCAGTTCGAGGACACCAAGTCGGCGCAGCTGGGTTCGTACCTGCCCACCGACCTGGGGATGGATCCCGACGAGAGCGTGATCTGGGTAATCGACCCCGAGGACTACAAGGCCGATGTGCTGTTCGTGTTCGAGAATGGCCGCGTGGCGCGCGTGGCCTTGGCGGGCTACGTAACGAAGACCAACCGCAAGCGCTTGAAGAACGCCATCTACGGCGGCAGCAAGCTGTTGTTCGCAACTGTGCTGAAAGAGGACCGCGACCTGGCCTTGGTGTCAAGCGACCAGCGTTTGATCAACTTCAACACCTCGCTGCTGAAAACCAAGACCACCAACAGCACGCAAGGTGTTCTGGCATTCACTGCGAAGAACGGCCGCATTGTGACCATGGTGGGCACGGCCGAGGAGTTCCTGGGCGGTACCGCCAGCGTGGAGAAATTCCGCGCGGCAAGCCTGCCCTCCTCCGGCTCGCCCATGAAGGAAACGGACATGAAGAGCCTGTTCGACCTGGAGTAGCGTGTAGGCATGAGACGGCCGGCGCGGGGCGATACGCTTCACGCCGGCCGTTTGATTTGACTGCTGTTCCGTTTTATCCGTTGCCGTTTTGTCGCGCCTCGGTTTGCGGTCAGCGCTGTTGTTAGCTGCGAGCTAATGGGTCGGTGCAGATGTCTCGAGGGCCGATTCGGGCACTGCTGCCGAATCGGTTAGGAGGCTTGCGGGGCGCTTTCGTAAGGTTTGGCGTACTGAGAGCGGGCATGCTTGCAAGGTCTATGTAAGGCGGGCGCCTCATACTCAAGGTGATTCGATACTTGAGACCTGAGTGAGGCGGTTCTATAATGCAAGACAAAAGTAGTGCCTTATGAACGAGGTATTCGTGCACGAGCATGCGCTCATGCACGGGCTGTCCGAGGAGCAGGTGCTGCACGCGTGGCGAAATGCCGTATCGGTTGCTCGACGCGGTTGTGAAAGCGGCGAGGTCGATTTCGTGGCCATTGGATTCGATCAGCATGGCAGGGCCATTGAGATGACGGGACGGATAAAATCGTTCGGTGTGCTGATATTCCATGCAAACACGCCGCCGACGACGCGTGCACTCAAGGAATTGGGGTTGGGAGGGGGCGATCATGGCTGTGGTCACTGATAAGGACCTGCGCTCTCGATTCTCGTTTTCCGAAAACGAGATAGCGCAGTTGCATGCAGACGCTGAAAAGTACGAAAGCGGCGAATGGCCGGAGGGCGAGACCGTGCTTATCGGTAGGCCGTGCGTGTACGGCGAACGTATGAAGTCCATAACGTATCGCGACACCGAAGCGGAGGTTCGCCGCATGGACGAGCGTGCGAAAAGCCTGTCCATGAGCCGTTCCGACTACTTGCGCTATCTAGTGCGCAAAGACTTAGAAGGTTGATTCTGCTTGCGGGATCGTTGTTTTCTTGTTGTAGATGCCGGCAATGGCTCCAGGCAAGCAGTGTCGCTGGATGCCCGTTGATGAGATGTTCGCAGATGCGCACATTCGCCAGGTTAATGGCGATGCGATAATCGCTGTGCGCGATTAGTTGTTGACGCGACCGCGAAAATGCCGTTGCTGTCCCGTGCATAGTACAGCTATTGGAAATCCTTGCGAGATGATGGTACATGGTCTGAGCTGTGCGCGGAGCAGGCCCTGTGATGCGGCTTTCAACGAAAGGGGTTGCGTGATGAAGGTGCTGCATGTTTCCGATTTGCATATCGGGAAGCGCGTTAACGGCATGTCGATGCTGGACGATCAGCGCTATATTTTGCGGCAGATACTGGATATTGCGGAGAAGCACCAGGCCAGCGTGCTTTTGATTGCCGGCGATGTGTACGATAAGGCATCGCCGAGCGCCGAAGCGGTCACCGTGTTCGACGCGTTTTTGACCGACGCGGTGGCGGCGGGTTTGCGCGTGCTGGCCATTCCCGGCAACCACGATTCAGCCGAGCGCATCGCCTACGCGCAGGGGTTGCTGGAAAAGCAGGGCGTGTGCCTGCCCCCGGTGTACGCGGGCACAGTCGAGCGGGTGGAGCTTGAGGACGAACATGGGCCGGTGGAGTTTTGGCTGCTGCCGTTTTTGAAGCCTGGCGACGTGCGCAGGTTTTTCCCCGATGAGGAAATCGGCGACGACTATTCGGCTGCGTTGCGTGCGGTGTTGGGCGCGTGCGACATCGACCAGGGGAAACGAAACGTTGCGCTGTCGCATCAGCTGGTGACGGCGTACGGCACGGCACCTGATCGCGCTGACGATGAGATCAAACTGGGCGGCATGGATAACGTGGACGTGTCGGTGTACAACGCGTTCGACTACGTGGCGCTCGGGCATGTGCACCGCTCGCAGCGCGTGGGGCGCGACACCGTGCGTTATTCGGGCTCGCCGCTGAAGTATTCGTTTAGCGAAGCGCGGTATGGCAAGAGCGTGGCGCTGGTTGAGCTAGGGGAGAAGAAACCGGGCGATGACGTGGGCGAATGCGTATCGTTCGAGCTGATTCCGCTCGTGCCGCTGCATGACGTGCGCGAGGTTCGCGGCACGCTGGCGGATGTGCTGGCGATGGGTGCCGCAGCGGGCGGTTCGCTGGTGGATGCCGGAGTTTCGGCTGGCGGCGCCAACGATGGGAAGGCGGCGGATGGCGCCAACGACGAGGCGGCGCTGGCCGATGGCGCCGGTGATGCGGCTGTGCAGGCTGACGATGTGTCCGCGCCGGCCGCCGCGGTGCGCGATGCCTCACAGGATTACCTACACATCACGCTTTCCGATGAGCATCCGCAGTTGGACGCTATGGCGAAGATCCACGAAGTGTTCCCCAACGTCATGATGCTGGACTATGACAATGTGACGGTGCTTGTCGACCGCCCGCAAACTCAGCTTACGGCGGACCCCGACAGCATGGACACGTTGGAGATGTTCGGCGCCTTCTATGAAAGCCAGGTGGGCAATCCCTTGGATGATGAGCAGCAAGATTTCGCGCGCAAGCTGATCGCGAAGGTTGAGGACTCGGCCGCAAAAGGCCCCGATGGGCAGGAAGAGGGTGCGCAATGAAGCCGCTGAAGCTGACCATGTCCGCGTTCGGACCGTATTCTGGCGAGACGGAAATCGACTTTCGGACGCTTGGCTGCTCGGGTGTGTACCTGGTGTGCGGCGACACGGGCGCGGGCAAAACCATGATCTTCGACGCCATCTGCTTCGCGTTGTTCGGCGAGGCAAGCGGCGACAGCCGAAACGGTGCCCGGTCTTCCGCAAGTTTGCGCAGCGATTTCGCCGATCCGGCAAGCAAAACGTTCGTTGAGCTGGAGTTCTCCTATCGCGGGCAGACCTATCGCGTAAAGCGCAATCCCGATTACGAGCGTGCTAAGAAGCGCGGCGAAGGCACCACGAAAGAGCCTGCGAACGCGGAGATCGAGCTCCCTGACGGGCGCTGCATCAGCGGCGTGCGCAAGGTGAATATGCAGGTGGAAGAGCTGCTGGGCATCGATGCGAACCAGTTCAAGCAGATCGTCATGCTGGCGCAGGGCGAGTTTCGTAAGCTGCTCACGGCCGACACGGCAACGCGCGAGGGCATCTTCCGCAAGCTGTTCGCCACGCAAAAGTACGAGATGCTGCAAGATCGCCTGGGCGAGGAGTGCCGCAAACTCGAGCGCGAGAACGAGAAGCTGAAAAGCGAGGTTTTGCGGTGCGCGCAAACCGTCCGTTTTGCGGCAGAGGATGCGCGCGAGGAGGAGCTCGACGAGCGCCGTCGCAGCGGAGCGCCCATGGGCGCGTGGCTGGTCGAGCTGCTTGGGGGACTTTTGACGTGCGATAAGGCGGAGTCTGCGCAGCTGAGCGAGCAGGTGGAGGAGCTGCGTCGCAAATGGGCGGATGCCAACGCGTTGGTGAAGCAGGTGGAGAACCGTCCGCGTTACGAGCAGGAACGCGCGGCGCTTGCCGAAGAGGTCGCCCAGCACGAGGGGCGGACGGAAGGTTTGCAGACGGCGCTGCAACAGGAGTGCGCGCACGATGCCGAGCGCCTGGAGGCAACCGAGCGCGCGGCGGTGATCGAGGGGACGTTTGCGAAATATCAAGCGCTGCAGCGTGCTGATCAGGGGCTTTCGGCTGCGAAGGAAGCACTGTCGCGAGCCGAACAGGCTTCCAAGGCCGCGCAGGCAGCCGCTGGCAAGGCGGAAGAGCAGAGGGTGCAGGTGGCGCAGGCCGTGGAGAAGCTTGCGGGATCGGACGTTCGCCAGGCGCAGGCGAAGGCGGCGTTCGATGCGGCGCAGTTGCGCGTGAATGCCGCGGGCGAGGCGCTTGCGAGCGCAAAAGACCTTGCGGCCAAGGTTGCGGCGGCGCAAAAGGCGCAAAAGCAGGTGCAAACCTTGCTGGAGCAGGAAGAGTCGCTGGTTGCGGCCGAACGCAAAGCGCAGGATGCGGTTGAGCAGGCGAAGGCGGCAAGCGAGTCGTTCGCCGGTGCGGACGTTGCGCTGAGCGAGGCGGGCGCTGCGCTCGATCGCGCGTTGCGTGCGGAGCAGGATGCTTCTCGGGCGGTGCAGCGTCGCGACGAATTGCGGCAGGCGGCTCAGGCTGCGGCCGAGCCGTATCGCCAGGCTGTCGAGCAGCTTAAAGCCGCAGAGACCGTGCATGACAAGGACCTGGCGCAGGTGCAGCAGCTGCAAAAGGCCCAGCGCGCGGGCCGCGCGGGCCTGCTTGCGGCGGATTTGCGGGACGGCTCGCCCTGTCCGGTGTGCGGTTCGGTGCATCATCCGTCGCCGGCACAGGCGGAGGCCAGCATCCCGAGTGATGATCAAATAGACAAGGCGACCGTCGTTGAGGCTGCGTCGAAGAAGGCCGTTGACCAGGCGGCGCGCGAAGCCGAGGGCGCCAAGACTCGTTGCGAGACCGCGCAGCTTGCGCTCGATGAGTTCGACAAGGAGCATGGCGGCGAGCAAAGCATCACGCAGGCCCTTGCGCAAGCGCGCGATGGCGTTGCGGCTGCAAAACGAGCGAAGGCCGATGCGCAGCTGCGCTGCGACGAGGCGGCGCACGCGGCGAAAGCGCTTGCCGACGCCGAGTCGGCGCACGAACGTTCCGTGACGGCGTTGTCGCAGGTCAAGGACGCGCGTCAGGCTGCAGAACGCGACCATGCGTCGGCCGATGCCGAAGCCCGCGCCCTCCGGGAGCGCCTGGCCGTCGTTTCCCTAGATGAAGCCCAGCGTGCGTTCGAGAACGCGCAGCATGACGCGAGCGTTGCGCAAACCGAGCTGAACAACGCTGAGCGCGCTGTCTCCGCATTCGTCTCCGCGCAACGCGGCCAGCAAGCTGCGGAAGAAGCCGTGAAGCAGGCGGCGGAGCAGGCGCGCAAGGCCGAGGAGGCGCTGCAAAATCAAACGCAGGTGCAGCAGCTTGCCGAGCAGGAGGCGAAGCATCTGCGCGCCGACCTGGACTTTCCCTCGCTCGAGGCGGCGCAAACCGAGGCGGCGCGACTGCGTCAGCAGGCGGACGGTCTGAAACGCAAGCGTGATGCTGCCCAGCAGGCGGTCGAGCAGAATGCGCAGCAGCTAGCCACCAAGCGCGAACTGCTGGCGGCGAAGGACAAGCAGCTTGCCGAGCTGCCCGCCGGCGACGCCGCTGCAGCGGCCAAGGAGCGTAGCGACTACGAGGAGCAGGGCAAACTGGCCAACGAACGCCTTGGCGCCGTGAACCTGCGCGTTTCCGCGAACGGGGAGTGCCTCGAGCATCTGCGCAAAACGTTGAAGCGCGCAGGCGACATCGAGGAGCGCTACGGCCGAATCAAGCTGATGGCCGATGCAGCGAACGGCAACCTGACCGGGCGCGCAAAAGTCCGCTTCGAGGCGTACGTTCAGGGCATGTACTTCGATAAGGTGATCGCGGCGGCAAACCAGCGCCTGCGCGTGCTGACGGCGGGCCAATTCGAGCTGGTGCGCTGGTCGGAGTCCACGGGCAATTCGAAGGCGGGCCTGGGGTTGTACGTCATCGACAGCTTCACGGGGCGCGCTAGAGATGCGTCGTCGCTTTCGGGCGGCGAATCGTTCCAGGCATCGTTGTGCCTGGCGCTGGGTCTTTCCGACATCGTGCAGGCGCACGCTGGCGGCATCGAGTTCGACACCATGTTCGTGGACGAGGGCTTCGGCTCGCTCGATCAGGGCGCGCTGGGCAACGCCATCAGCCTGCTATCCGACCTGTCGGGCGGCAACAAGCTGGTGGGCATTATCAGCCACGTGGAGGACCTGAAGGCGAACATCCCCAAGCGAATAACTGTGACCAAAACACAATCCGGTTCCACCGCAAAAGTGGAAGCCTAAGGGCATTGCAAATGAATCGACGGCTTTTGCGCTAGGCGATGCCTGGCGCAAAAGCCGTCACGTTTAGGCCGGGCAACACCCGTCGCAAAAGCCGTCGAGATCAGGTCGGGCAACACCTGCTGCAAAGGTCGCCTGATTCAGGTTCGCTAGTGTCTTCTGCCGCACCCCTCGATAGTCAAAACTTGCATCAGCTGCAAGTTTTGACTATGCCATCGACGAAACTTGCAAATCCGACAAGTTTCGTCGATGTGCGCAGTAGGCACCGACGGCGCGCAGTGTGCCGGACGTTTAGGGTCTGACAGTTAGTGCTACGTCCCCTAAGTGTCAGACCGGGCGGCAAGCGTCAGACCGAAAGGCGCTGGGCGGCTTTCCCGGCTCTACCTATGCAGCAGGAAATCGATGACGTTCACGATCTCGATGCCATCGATGTCCGCGGGATAGGTTCCTTCCGCGACCACTACGATTTTGCGGTATTCGTCCCCGATGCGCTTGAGGGGCGCAAGCTCGCGCCGCATGGTTTCCTCGTCGCGCATGTCTTCGGTGACCTGGACGTACATTTTCTGGCGAGGCTTTGTGGCAACGAAATCGACTTCTCCGCCCCGCAAATGTCCCACTAGCACGTCGTAATCATCGAAGACAAGCTGGTTGTACACCAGGTTTTCGAGCACACGCCCGGTGTCGGTGTTTCGGTAACTGTCCAGGTAGCTGCGCATGCCTGCGTCTGCAATGTAGTACTTGCCGCCCGTTTTCAGCAGCTCGCGTCCTTTAATGTCGTAACGCTGCACGCGGTTGAACAGATAGGCTTCCACAAGCGTGGAAATATAAAAATCCGTAGTGGCCCTGTTGGTCGACTCGCCGTCCGCCTTCAAAGTGCCCGCAATCTTGTTCGAAGAGGTTTCGTTTCCGATATTGTCGGCTAAAAACGCGCAAATCCGCTCGAGCACGGAGCGATTGCTCACTGCCCGCAAACCTTTTCGCTGGGCTCGCGTCATGATGTCGCGAACGATGATCGTCTGGTAGATGCTGCGCAGGTATTCGCGGTGTTTCGCCTCGTCGGGCTCTTGAAGCGCAAGGTAGGGGAAGCCGCCGAACATGCGGTACTGGTCGAACAAGCTGGAAAGGGTGGCGAAGGAACCGTCCGCGAACAGGGCTATGTCGGAGCCGGTTTTACCGGCGGGTTGCCACGATGCGCCACGAAAATCCAGGTATTCGGCGAACGTGAGCGGCTGCATGGCGATTTCGACGTAACGACCGGAGATGAGCGTCGCAAGCTCGCTGGACAGCAAAAACGCGTTCGACCCGGTGACATAGATGTCGCAATCGGCGTCTACACGCAGCGCGTTGATCGCCTTTTCCCATCCTTCGACGTTTTGCAGCTCATCGAAGAACAGATAGGTATGCGGCTGACCTGCGATGCGACCGACCACAAGATCGTAAAGCTCGCGATAATCGGCGATGCTTGCAAGCTCCATCGACTCCATTTTGAACGTGAGCAGGCGATTCTCGGGAACGCCTTGCGCGGCAAGGTGCTCTCGCATCATGTCAAGCAGGGTCGATTTCCCGCAACGGCGAATGCCCGTGACCACTTTCACCAGGTCGGTGTCTTGGAACGCGATAAGCTTGTCCAGGTATTTTTGCCGAACGATCATACGGCCCACCTCCCAGTCGATTCCTTGCGTTATGGACACGATAGTCAAAACTTGCATCTGCTGCAAGTTTTGACTATGCCATCGACGAAACTTGCAAATCCAACAAGTTTCGTCGATGCGCGAGAGCGCCCGAGGCGCAGTTTCGCTTCAAATGATGCATCGACAACGGAAGTGAAATGTAATTCACTTCCACTAATGCGCATCTAACGGAAGCGAAATCTATTCCACTTCCATAAAGCCTTACCTAACGGAAGCAAAACACAATTCGCTTCCGTTATACTAGCCACAAGAGAAACGAAACTACATCAGTTTCCCTATTCAAAACCATCATGGAGGCGAAACGGAGGGGCGCATGGGCGGCAACGGCGAGCTGGGCTATCAATGGGAGCCCGTGGGTTACGAGGAGCTTGCGTGGCGGGTTGACCCCGATGCGTTGGAGGGCGTGCCGAAGTCGCGTCGTCGGAAAATCACTGGAACGTATCGCGCGGCGGTTCCGTTTGAGCTGCGTGACAAGGGCATCCTCATCCCCGCCGAACTGCAAAGCCGCATGGAGGAAGTTGCCTTCCTGCTTGTTCGCTTCGATGCGCAGCAGGAAGCCCGCGGCTACGATTTGCCAGCTTTGCTGTTGCGCAGCGAGTCGGCGGCGAGCTCGCAGATTGAGAACATGACGTCGAGTGTGCGCAACGTTGCCCTGGCCGAGCTGTCGAGCGATGTGGCGCAAAACGCCCGCATCATCGCAGGAAACGTTGCAGCCATGCGCGCCGCGCTCGGCTTTTCGGGAGAGCTTTCGGTTGAGCGCATCCGCGAGGTGCACGAAGCCCTGATCACACGCGGCGGACAGGATGGGCAAGACGCGGGTTTGTCGTTCGGCGGCTGCTTGCGTGACGAGCAGGTTTGGGTTGGCGGCACCGCGTATAGCCCGCACGGCGCGCTGTTCGTGCCGCCGTGCGCCGACCGCGTGCTCGGCTGCCTTGATGATCTGGTTGCTTTCGTGAACGGCAGCAATATGCCCTCTATCGCGAAAGCTGCTGTCGTGCACGCGCAATTCGAGACGATTCACCCGTTCATCGACGGAAACGGCCGCACGGGCAGGGTCCTCCTGCATGCTATCCTGCGCAGCTCCGACGTGCTGCGGCACGCAAGTTTGCCCATTTCGGCCGGGCTTTTGCACAACATCGACGCGTACATGGACGCCATCGTTCAGTTCCAGGCCGGCAATCCGCTTGCAATCGTCGAGCAGCTGGTCGACGCACTTGAGCTTGCGGTGGCCGTCGGGAACATGGTCGCTCGGGACATCGACGGGGTGTTCGCGGAATGGGCGGAGTGCATGCACGAGCGCAAAGGGTCCGCCTTGCTTCGCTTGCCCAACCTGCTGGCGAAGCAGCCGGTGGTGAACGGTTCGTTCGTGGCCGAAGAGCTGGGAGTCTCCATGCGCACAGCCGCAACGATCATAGAAAGAGCATGCGAAATGGGGATGCTCAGCCCCATGGGAAACCGTCGCCGCGGAGTGTTTTACCAATGCGACGAGCTTATAGCCGTGCTTGAGGACGTGTCATCCATGCAGGGAATCCGCCGCATTCTGGCGGGGAAGCAGGGGTAGTTGGCGAAAGCCGCTGAGGTGCCGACTGCCGACCGCGGGGACGCGCCCGCGAGTCGCCGGGCCGCCCGCTACCTCACCCGATACTTCGCTAGCGTGGCCTTCAGCTTCTCCAGCTCGATCGGCTTGGACAGGTGGTCGTTCATGCCGGACTCCTTGGCGCGGGCCACGTCCTCGATGAAGGCGTTGGCGGTCATGGCGATGATGGGCACGTCGACGGCGTCGGGCTTGTCGCATAGGCGGATGGCGCGCGTGGCCTCGTAGCCGTTCATCTCGGGCATCATGACGTCCATGAGGATGGCATCGAACGCGCCGGCGGGCTTGGCTTGGAACAGCTCGAGCGCTTCCTTGCCGTTGGCGGCGGTGGTGACCAGCGCGCCGTCATGTTCCAGCAGCGTCTGGGCGATCTCGGTGTTCAGCTCGTTGTCCTCGACCAGCAGGATGCTCATGCCGCAAATGTCGCATTCTTCGGCATCGGCCGACGCTTCCAGGGCCTTCTCCGGCGTGCGGTTGATCGCAAAAGGCAGGTCCACGGTGAACGTGGTGCCCCGGCCCAGCTCGCTTTTCACGGAAATGGTGCCGCCCATGTTCTTCACGAGCGCCTTCACGATGGGCATGCCCATGCCCGTGCCCTGGTAGTTGCTGCGCGCGTCGTCGTTGGCCTGCGCGAACGGCTCGAACAGGTGCTTGAGGAACTCCGGCGACATGCCGATGCCCGTGTCGCTGATGATGAAGCGGTAGACGACCCTGTCCCCGACCAGGTCCATCTGCTCGGCCGAGCAGTGCACGGAGCCGCCGGGCTTGTTGTACTTGATGCAGTTCTCCACCAGGTTCAGGAGCACGCGGCGTACGTGCAGGGGGCTGCCGTACACGTCGGGGTAGGTGAAGGTGTCCGGGCCGCTGGTGGTCAGCGTGACGTCGCGGCTGTTGGCGCGGATCTGCCCCAGCACGAAGATGTCACGGCACAGGTCCGTCAAGTTGAACGGCAGGTTCTCAAGCTCAACGGCGTGGTCCTCGATCTTGCTCATCTCCAGGATGTCGTTGATCAGCGTGAGCAGATGATTGGCCGCCACCTTGGCTTTCTCGCGGTTCTGGCTGTTCGCCTCCGCGTCGTCGGGATGCTGCCCGTTGAGCTCCAAAAGCCCCAAGATGCCGTTGAGCGGCGTGCGGATGTCGTGGCTCATGCGGGAAAGGAACGCGGTTTTCGCGGCACTGGCCTCCTGCGCCCTGCGTTGCGCCTCGCGCGCGCTGTGCAGCGCCCACGCCAGGATGGCGATGGCGCCCACAAACAACGCGCCGATGCCCGTGAGGATGGCCACGCGGTTGTGCTCGACGAACTGGGCGAATTTGGATTGCCCGTCGGAATAGGAATAATGCGAATACGCGCTTGCCGCGATGTCGTCGGCGGCGCTGACGATGCCCTTGTTCACGATGCTGAGCAGCTGCGCGTCGCCTTGCCGCATCCAGCAAGCCAGCCCGATGCTCCTGGGTATCTCGGCGGTGACCAGGCTGCCCAGATCGACCTCGTCGCGCAGCGTGTCAAGCCCGGTGACGGTCATGATCATGCACGTTGCCTTGCCCGCCTTGATGGCGTCGACGCATGCGTGCGCCGTGGGGTATTGCGTGATGGTGGCCTCAGGGTAGCGCACCTGCAGATCGCTGCTGTCCAGCAGCGAACGGTCGTGGTACGCGATGTTCTTCAGCGCGTCGTCAAGGTTGCCGCCCGTGTAGATGGCCACAAGCGAGGTGGTGGTTACTGCCGACGACTGGATGAACCCGGCCTGCTCGGCAAGCCAGTAGTCCATGTTGACGGGCATGGCCACGTCCACGGTGCCGTCGCGCAGCGCGTCGGTGAGGTCCTTGTTCGACTCGAACGGCACGGCGTTCACCGTGATGCCGTATTGTTCCTCCAACGTGCTGACCAGGGCGGAAAGCGAGCCTTCGATCTGCCCGTCCTCCCCTTGGTTGGAGAACGGCAGCAGGTTGTCCAAGTACCCGAAGGTGATAGTGTTGCCGTGGTCGGCAAGCCAAGCGCTCTCGGGGCCGTTCAGCGCCGACGAGCCGCTGTTGCGCGCGGAATAGCGGGTTTTAACCTCGTCGTTGTAGCGCGGGTTGGTGCTTCTGAGCATGGCCATGGCCGTGTTGATGTCGTCCATAAGGTCCTGGCGCGATTTGGGCACGGCGAAGAAGTAGTTGCTCTCGCCCACGGAGAACACGGGCATGGCGTCGGCTGACGAGATGGTGTCGTTCATGATGATGGCGTCCACCTCGCCGGAAGAAAGCGCGTCGAACAGCGCATTGCCGCTGCTGTAATAGCGGTAGTCGCAGCTGATGCCCTGGTTCTCGATCCATTGCTTGCCCACTTCGGTTTGCACGACGTCGGGGTTGACGCCGATGGTCATGCCGTTGAGCGCGGCCGGGTCGCCCGCCCCCAGCGCATCGTTGGTGGGTTTCGCGTAGATGTAATAGTGCTCCATGCCCTGAGGGTTCGACGAGTACAGCAGCTTCTCGGCGCGCTCGGCGGTATAGGAGATGTTGGGCATCAGGTCGATCTCGCCGTCCTTGAGCTTCTGGATAAGCTCGGGGAAGGTGCCGGGGGTGTACTCGTATTTCCATCCGGGGGTGTAGTAGGACAGCGTTTGCAGGTACTCGTAGTCCCAGCCGGACATGTATTCGCCGGGCATGCCGTTTTGGAAGCCCTGGTTGCTGATCAGCCAGCCCACGCGCACGGTTTTGATTTCGGGGGTGTCGGATTGGGAAGGGGCGTCAGCCGCTTCGGCTTGGGCGGATGCCGGGCTAAGCGGCGCCAGCGAGATGCAGGTGGCGGCCAGTACCGCGCTCAGCGCAAGCGCGACGGCGCGTCGGCCAACGGCGCGGAGCGTGTACAAGTGTTTCAAGGCGGTCTCCCCCAAATGATAAGCACAGAAGCGATGCACGTGCGATTCTAGCAGATGAACCGCCGAAGGCGAGGGGAGCGGCCCCAGCAAAGGCCGCGGAAATAGCAAGCCACATGCCGGGGCCGCCCCAAACGGGCGTTGGCGAAGGTGTGTCCGTGTCATCAGGCTGAACGCGGAAAACGTCGGCGGGGGTAAGCGAAAACGCTGCCAGCGAGCAACACCTGGGGGCGTCCCGCACCCGCGATGAAACAGCTTTCACAAAGACCCACATAAAACCGCGCTTATTGCAGAAACATGTGCTCTCGGGACATTGCATGAGAAGATGTAGGGGGCATAACAGCATTTTTACAACACAGCAATTCATCTCGTGTATTATTGCGTGATGGAAAACAAGCCGATGGCACGTTTTCCGCATCATGTCGGGGCCACCGCATCGCTAAAAATGTCGTGCCACCGACACTGCGGCGAAACCCCATCAGCGCGTTTTCCGTAGGCCGGCACGCCCTGGGCGCGGCGGCCTACACCATACCAGGGTGCCCTGAACAGCATCGCGTTCGGTGTTCGTTGGCGCCAGGGGAATGAATGCGTTTTCCAACAGCCACCTGCCGCACCATGGCGGGCTGGCGCAGCCATCCCAAAATTCAGGAAGCCAAGCGGAAAGGGGCGGCCCATGTGGTACGTCGTGCAAGTTGAGACCGGCCGCGAGATGTCGGCATGCGACGACATCAAGCAGGCAGCCGAAGACGTGCTGGACGAATGCTTCGTCCCGCAGTACCTGACCGGCAAAAGGCGACCCGATGGCACCTGGATTCCTTCGAAGGAGCGCTTGTTCCCCGGCTACCTGATCTGCGTGACGTCGCAGGTAGACGAGCTGGCCGACAAGCTGCGCCGCGTGAGAAGCCTCACCAAGATCCTGGGAAACGACAACGCATTCATCCCCCTGACCGAAGACGAACGAGCGTGGGTGCAAAAGGTCACCCAAAAAGACCAGCGAACCGTCGGGGAATCCGTGGGCTACATAGAAGACGGCAAACTGGTGATCGTGGAGGGCCCGCTTAAGGGCAGGGAAGACTGGGTGCGCAAGGTGAATCATCGCAAGCGCCTAGCGTATCTGGAAATGCCGATGGGAGGCCGCACCGTGCGAGCCCAAGCAGGCCTGCAAATGGTCAGCAAAGCCCAAGGCAAGCTTTTGGATAGGGAAAAGTGAAGTTACTAGATTTCAAACAAGCTAAGGAGCGGAATAGCTTTTGGGGGTCGCAATTCGTAGCGGATTGCAGGAACCCGGCGGCGCTCGCTAGCTTTTGCGAAAAGGGTCAAGAGACGAGTCCCGATTGCGACGGTCGTACCAGCTATGCAGTGTTGACCCCTGCGACGCATCAAGCGGCCCATTGCCTAATCAGCGCTGCGGCTATTTCCCATGCGTTTCGATTGACTCGCGAAAACCGAGTTCATTCCTTGACCGTCCGCCTTGGGCGAGGATATCGATTCGAAAGGGCTATCTAATGAAGGGGATTATCCTTGCTGGGGGTAGCGGGACGAGATTGTATCCGCTCACAACGGTAACGTCGAAGCAGCTCTTGCCAGTCTATGACAAGCCGATGATTTATTACCCGTTAAGCATTCTCATGCTCGCGGGTATCCGCGAGATTCTTGTCGTATCAAGGCCTGAAGACCTGCCCAGGTTCAAGAATCTTCTCGGTGACGGTAGTCAATTTGGTGTGTCGTTATCCTATGCTGAACAGCCAAGTCCGGATGGGCTGGCGCAAGCCTTCATCATCGGCGAGGAATTCATCGGCGACGATTCGGTAGCTTTGACCCTCGGCGACAACATCTTCTACGGTGGTGGTCTGACTAAGCGCCTGAAGACTGCTGCCGCGATGGAGTCGGGGGCCACGGTGTTCGGCTACTACGTGCCAGACCCCGAGCGCTTTGGCGTGGTCGAGTTCGACGAGGCCGGCAGGGCGGTGTCTTTGGAGGAGAAGCCGAAGAATCCCAAGAGCAACTACGCTGTGACGGGACTGTACTTCTACGACAACCGCGTCGTGGAGTGGGCCAAGCGGGTGAAGCCCTCGGCGCGCGGTGAGCTGGAGATAACCTCGCTCAACCAGATGTACCTCGAGGACGGCAGCCTAAACGTTCAGCTGCTTCACCGCGGTAGCGCGTGGTTCGACACGGGCACCGTGCAGAGCCTCTACGCCGCCGCCGAGTACGTGCGCGTGGTGGAGGAGAACCAGGGCATCCAGATAGCTTCGCTGGAGGAGATAGCCTACAACAACGGGTGGATAGCGCTGGACTTGCTGAGGGCTGCCGCTGAGAAGTACGGCAAATCGTCTTACGGGCAGTACCTGAAGATGGTCGCCGAGGGCCGCGTGCGCAACAGCGCCGCCACGCCGCAGGAGTTCTAGCCATGGCAAATGAGATTTTTCAACCCAAAAACATTATCGTTACGGGCGGCTGCGGCTTCATCGGCAGCAACTTCGTGCACCATGTGGTGCGGGAGCACCCCGAGGTGCACGTGACCGTGCTCGACAAGCTGACCTACGCGGGCAACCGCGAGAACATCGCGGGGCTTCCCGCAGACCGCGTGGAGCTCGTGGTCGGCGACATCTGCGACGCCGAGCTGCTGGACAGGATCGTCCCCGGCCACGACGCCATCGTCCACTACGCCGCCGAGTCCCACAACGACAACTCCATCGCAGACCCCGAGCCCTTCCTGCGCACCAACGTCGAGGGCACCTTCCGGCTGCTCGAGGCCGTGCGCAAGAACGGCGTCCGCTACCACCACGTCTCCACCGACGAGGTCTACGGCGACCTGGCCCTGGACGACCCGGCGCGCTTCACCGAGTCCACGCCCTACAGGCCCAGCTCCCCGTACAGCTCCACCAAGGCGGCCTCCGACATGCTCGTGCGCGCCTGGACCCGCACCTACGGCCTGCGCACCACGATCTCGAACTGCTCGAACAACTACGGCCCCTACCAGCACGTGGAGAAGTTCATCCCGCGCCAGATCACCAACATCATCGACGGCGTGCGCCCCAAGCTCTACGGCAAGGGCGAGAACGTGCGCGACTGGATCCACACCGAGGACCACTCGAGCGCCGTGTGGACCATCCTCACCAAGGGCCGCATGGGCGAGACCTACCTGATCGGCGCCGACGGCGAGAAGAACAACATCACGGTCCTGCGCATGATCCTGGAGATGATGGGCAAGGACCCCGACGACTTCGACTGGGTGCGCGACCGCCCCGGCCACGACCGCCGCTACGCCATCGACTCCGCGAAGCTGCAGACCGAGCTCGGCTGGCGCCCGGCGCACAACGACTTCGCCGAGGGCCTGAAGCAGACCATCGAGTGGTACCGCGCCAACGAGGCCTGGTGGCGCCCGGCCAAGGCGGCCACCGAGGCGCGCTACAAGGCCCAGGGCCAGTAAGGGGGCTTGGCATGGGAAAGCTCATAGCCATAGAAGGCCTGGACGGCTGCGGTAAGCAGACGCAGTCGGCTCTGCTGAGGGACGCTCTGGCGGGCGCCGGGTACAGCGTGGCCTCCATTGACTTTCCGCGCTACGGGAAGAAGAGCGCAGTGCTGTGCGAGGCGTACCTGCGCGGCGAGTTTGGCGAGAATGCGGGTGACGTGGGCGCTTACGCGGCGAGCACGCTTTTCGCCGTAGATCGCCTGGCCAGTTACCTGACCGAGTGGAAGGGCTCCTACGAAACCTCCGATTACCTGGTGGCTGATCGCTACGTGACCAGCAACGCTATCCACCAGTGCGGCAAGCTTCCCCGTAAGGAATGGGAGGGCTTCGTTTCCTGGCTATTTGACTTCGAGTTCGCAAAGCTTGGGCTGCCAAGGCCCGATAAGGTGTTCTATCTGAGCATGCCCGTGGAGCGCAGCGAGCAGCTGACTGCTGAGCGCTATGCGGGCGACGAGACCAAGAAGGATATCCACGAATGCGACGACGCGTATCTGAGGCACAGCCACGAGGCCGCTGAGTGGTGCTGCGGTCGTTTGGGCTGGGAGCGCGTGGAGTGCTGCCGTGAGGGCGAGCTACGTCCAATCGCGGAAATTCATGAGGAGATAACCCGAAAGATGGGAATTCGATAATGGCAGACAAGCGCATACTCGTTACCAGGTCATCCATGCCTACGTTTGAGGAGTACTGCGAGGAAATCGCACCCTTGTGGGAGAGCCATTGGCTGACCAACATGGGTGTCGAGCACAGGAAGCTCGAGACGGCGCTAAAGGAGAAGCTGTGCGTCGAGAACCTGGCCCTGTTCACCAATGGGCACAGCGCCCTGGAGTGCATCCTGGAGGCCATGGCATTGCCCGCAGGTGGTGAGGTGATCACCACGCCGTTCACGTTTGCCTCCACCACGCACGCCATCAAGCGCAAGGGCCTGACCCCGGTGTTCGCCGACGTGCGTGAGGACAACTTGACGCTGGACCCGGCCTCCATCGAGACGATGATCACGCCGCGCACCTGCGCCATCGTGCCCGTGCATGTGTACGGAAATCTGTGCGATGTGGACGCGATCTACGATATCGCGAGCAGACACGGACTGAAGGTCATCTACGACGCCGCACACGCCTTCGGGGTGGAGCGCAACGGCGTTTCGGCCGCAGGCTTCGGCGACGCTAGCATGTTCAGCTTCCATGCCACCAAGGCGTTCAACACCATCGAGGGCGGCTGCGTCTGTTTCAAGGACGCGTCGCTGTACGAGACGCTTAACCACTGGAAAAACTTCGGCATTACCGGCCCCCAGGATGTGGAGTACGTGGGCGGCAATGCCAAGATGAACGAGTTCTGCGCCGCCATGGGCATCTGCAACCTGTGTCATTTCGATGACGAGATAGCCAAGCGTCGCAAGGTGGCCGAGCGCTACTGGGGGCGGCTTGAGGGCGAGCCCGGCGTGAGAATCTTCCGCCCTGCAACTGGCGTGAAGAGCAACTACGCCTACCTGCCGGTGCTATTTGACCCCGAGGTCTTCGGTGCCACTCGTGACGATGTGTTCGCGGCGTTGGCCGACAACGGAGTGGGCGCCCGCAAGTATTTCTACCCGCTCGTTTCCGACTACGCCTGCTACCGAAGCGTTTACAGCAGCGACCGCACGCCAGTTGCCAAGAAAGCAGCCGACGAGGTGATTACCGTTCCTATGTACGCGGACTTGGCGATTGAGGACGTGGATCTGATCTGTGACGTGGTTCTGGGGTGTGCGCGATGAGCGGGGGCGTAAAATCGATTCTGATGCTGGGCGGTTCGCGTCAGCAGGTGGTGGCCATCAAGAAGGCCAAGGAGCTTGGCTTCCGCACGGTCTTGTGCGACTACTTGCCCGATAATCCCGGCCAATACGTGGCTGACGTGTTCTACCAGGAGAGTACGACCGACCGCGAGCGCATGCTGGAAATCGCTCGCGCCGAGGGAGTTTCGGGCGTACTCGCCTACTCGAGCGACCCCGCATCGCCCACCGCCGGCTACGTAGCGGAGGCGCTGGGGCTTTCCACCAACCCGCTTGCCGCCATTGAGACGATGTCCGAGAAGCACCTGTTTCGTGCGTTCCTGCAGGACGCGGGGCTTCCGTGTCCCCAGGCCTTCGGCTTTTCCCGAGACGCCGCGCCAGACGAGGTGGCGGCGCAGGCCGAGGGCTTCCGCTTCCCTCTGGTGGTGAAGCCGACTGACTCCTCTGGGTCGAAGGGGGTCACCGTGCTCGACGACCTTGCGGGCTTGGAGACGGCTATTGCGTACGCGGGGGAGTTCTCCCGCAATGGCGTGCTGATATGCGAGGAGTACATCCGAAAGTCCTTCCCGCACGTGGTGGGTGGCGACATATTCGTCGTGGACGGCGAGGTGCGCTTCTGGGGACTCATGTCGTGCTTGCGAGACGAGAGTCTGGGAGGGCTTGTCCCGGTTGGGGAAAAAATCCCCTCCGGACTTTCTGCCGGCCAAAACGCGGCTGTGAAGGATGTCCTGCAGCGCCTTGTGACCGCCTTGGATGTGCGCTTCGGCGAGCTTAACGTGGAGGTTATCGTGGGCGAGGGCGACGTGCCTTATGTTCTGGAGCTTGGCAGTCGCGCAGGTGGCAATATGATTCCTGTGCAGCTGGCCGACGCAAGCGGCGTGGACCTGGTGGCCGCCAACGTCCTGTGCGCGGTAGGCGAGGACCCGGGCGACATCGCCTGGGACTCGGCTGCGTGCGATGGGGCATATGCGACTTACGTGTTGCACTCGGGAGAGGAGGGCATGTTCTGGGGCGTCGAGAAATCTGAGGCCCTCGCTGCCCATGTGTACCGCGAGGTGGTTTATAAGGAGCCTGGCGAGCCTGTCGAGGCGTTCGACGGGGCTAATAAGGCGCTCGGCATCGAGTTCCTGCGCTTCGCCGGGGAGGCGGAGATGGACGAGATGCTTGATGGGGTGGCGGGCGAGATAAAACCTGTCGTGATGGCGGGGTAGAGTCGCCCATGACGGTGGTGAAAGACGGAAAGATGATTCGTGATGCAAAACTTCATGGAGACATGAAGAAAGCCGCATTCACCTCAAATATGCTGGAGTGGGGGGAGTGCTCCTAAGCGGAGCCTATGATGGATGCTGTACGACCGACATGCTTCTTCTGCGTGGTTACCATCTTCTTGATTTCGGGTTGGTCTGTCGCGCGGCGCAAGATCCTCTTTCTTTTGGACGGGACTCGGTACGCCATTTCCGTCATCGATGCGGTCCGCGTCCTGAAGAACAAGGTGCACTATCGTGCGTTCTTGCCTGGCAACGAGTTTAGTTACCCGGAACTGTGCATCTACCGCTCCGCCCGCAAGGCCATGGACGAGGACGGTTCCGTTGCCTATCTCGCGATAGCCAAGTCCGCGGATGCTGCGGGCTCCAGACGCTGCTTGTGCGCAGACGGCCCTGAGGGGCTCAAGACTGCAGTGGAATACGTCCTTGAGATTCCTCGAGGTGAATGCTGCACCGCGGAGCAGCTCCTTGAGAAAGAGGGCGAGTTCTCTGATGCCGACGGTTTCGCGACAAGCAGCAGGTTCACATGCGCGAGTTTCATCCGGCCGTTGTTCAATCCGACCGTTCCGAATACCTATGCCCTGGCGCCGTATATGGTGTTGGCTTGCATGCCCGTTTGGGTGCAGGTGGGGCGCGCGCCCGATTTCGAGAGATCACGCATGGTCGAGAAGCGGCTCCGTGCGTTCTTCAACGGCTATATGAGAGTGAAGGTTTGTTAACGTATGAGTACCTATCAGCCGGATTTGAGCACGCATCAGATTGAGTGTATTGGCAGGAAGCTCGCGGCGGACCGCTGCGAGATTGTCGATTCTATTCAGGATGATGTGTGCCCTGCGACTGGGCTTTACGCTCGTTACGGAAAGCGTTGCCTTGACATAATGCTATCGGCTGTCGCTCTTGTCGTCACATTCCCCATCAACCTCGTCATTGCTGTTATCACCCTTGCGGATCTCGGTAGGCCGCTCTTCTTTAGGCAGGTCCGAGTTGGCAAGGATGCTGAGCGATTTACCATTGTTAAGTTTAGGAACATGACTGAGGAGCGCAATGGGAAGGGAGATTTGCTTCCGCCCGAGCAACGCGTCACGAAGTGGGGGAAATTCGTCCGCAAGACTTCGCTGGATGAACTGTTGAACTTTTGGAGCATCTTCAAAGGCGATATGAGTATTATCGGGCCGCGTCCGTTGCCCGAGGTGTATCTGCAACGCTTTAGCAAGCGGCACATGCACCGCCTCGATGTTCGGCCCGGGCTCGAATGCCCGCCTCGCCATCTGGGTAGTTCTGTATGGACGTGGGATGAGCAACTTGAAAACGACATTTGGTACGTAGAACAACTCTCTTTCAAAACCGACCTGATTATGGCCGTCAATCTGCTTCGCTTCGCCCTCGACCGCAAAAGTGCCGCCGCTCGAGCTGTTGCAAAACGAGGTAGCTTCATGGGTTATGACCTGGACGGCAAGGCGATAAATGACGCTGATATTCCTGCTGAATACATCGAGTGGGTCAAAGGGCTTTCCAACGAGGAGACACTATAAGCAAGAAGAAAAAACTATTGATTCTTGGCGGGAAGCCTATTGGCTCCTGCGAGCTTGTGCAAGCCGCAAAGAATCTGGGTCATTATACAATAGTCGCCGATTACCTTCCGGACGAGGAATCGCCCGCCAAGCGAATCGCTGATGAGTCATGGAACGTGAGTACGGCCGATATTGACGCGTTGAAAGTTAGGTGTCTCGAGCGCGGCATCGACGGCGTCCTTGCAGGCGTCCATGATTTCAATATCAAGAAGATGGCCGAGCTAGCGATGGTCCTGGAGCTTCCCTGTTATACAACGCCCCAGTTGCAGTCGCTCTGTGACGATAAGAGCGCTTTCAAGGCGCATTGCTGCGCGCATGGTATCGATATCGCCAGAGAGTATAGCTACGACGAAGCTTCAAAACTTCCGAATGAATCCTATCCGCTTGCTGTGAAACCAAGGGACGGAAGCGGCAGCCGGGGGTTCAGCAAGGTGTTATGCGCCTCCGAACTCGCCACAGCGGTCGAACATGCTGTTGACTTCTCCTTTTGCAAGGAGCCGCTGATTGAGGAGTTTGTCGATGCTGAGGCCCTGATTGCGCAATACACCGCCCATGGCGGCAAAGTGTATTTTTGCGGACTGACGGACAAGTATTCTCATAACATGGGCGAGGGCGGGGCGCCTGTGATGGCTTTTCAGTCAGCGCCGGCGGCCTGCACCGACAAATTCCTTGCAGAGGTGAACGAGAAGGTTGTCTCGTTGCTTGAGGAGCTCGGCTTCTCCGAAGGCCCTATATGGTTAGAGTTCTTCAACTGTGGCGACAGGTTCGTGTTCAATGAGATAGGCTATCGCTTCGGCGGCTCGCTTACCTACCATCTGGTCAAGAAACTCTACGGGGTTAACCAGCTCAGGTTGCTCATAAACCACGCTCTGAGCGAACGCAGCGATGATGTGTTGGCCAAGGCTCCCCGTTGCGTGTTCGAAGGGTCTTATGCGATTTGGCCCATTCATCTGAAACCCGGGAAAATCGCAAGGATAGAGGGGCTTGACTGGCTTCGCAGGCAGGAACGCTTCTATGCCATGGCCCAAGTCCATTGGGTCGGTGATGCCATTGAGCCTTGGGGATCGGCCCAGCAGGTCTTTGCTTACCTGCATCTGTGCGGGAAAAACCTTGCAGACGTCCTCTGCTTTGCGTGCGAGGTTCTAGAGCACGTGAAAGTTATCGGGGATGACGGGACGAATCTCTTGTTCGCGCTTTTCGATCCATCTGATCAAAACTTCATGCAGAACGCGCCCTCTTTTGTACGTACCGGGATGCGTTAGCAGAGAGGACCTGCCCACGATGAAATACTACCGTAACTTTGAGGTCGCTCAAGCTGCCGAGGCCTCCTCGCTTGATGCAATGATTGATTATCTTGAGCAGGGCTTTCTCGCCAATGATAGAGGTGAGGTGATTCTCCCTGAGAAAAGCTCTCAGATTATCGACCTTGCAACGCAGTCGCGGGTGAATTGCATGCCCTGCACTGCGCCCGGAATCGGCTATTCGGGTGTCAAGCTCGTCTCCGTCTTCCCAACCAATGCTGAGGTGGGAAAGCCGAATGTCTCAGGGACGATTCTTCTGCTCAGTAGCAACGATGGTGCGCCGGTTGCCCTGCTCGATGCTGGTTACCTCACAGCGCTGAGGACTGCTCTTGTAGGCGGAATTGCTGCGAAGTACCTTGCCAAGCCAGCACCGGAACGTATCGGGCTTCTGGGGTCTGGCGTCGAGGCGCTTATGCATCTCTTCGTGATGACGCGACTTTTCCCCTCAATCGAACAGGTCGTTGTTTCCTCTCGCAAACGTTCAAGCGAGAAGAGGTTTGTTTTGGCGGTCGAGCAGAAGTTTCCCCAGCTGAACGTGAGGGCCTGCGGTGGGGACTACTCTCTCGCCGCTAAGGGCTCGGATATTATCGTTACTGCCATTAGCGGCCAGGTGCCCCTTCTTAAAGCCGATTGGTGCGATCCGGGAGCCTTTTACTGCCATGTAGGTGGCATCGAGGACGAATATGGTGTTGCGCTCAAGGCAGACAAGATCGTCTGCGATTCCTGGGGAGCCCTTAAACACCGGGGGTCGCCAACTATCGCTCACATGTATCGCGATGGGGTGCTGACCGATGACATGATTTATGCGGAGCTCATCGACTTGATCGCAGGCCGCAAGAAGGGTCGAGCATCTAACTCGGAGTTCAACTATTTTAACTCGATTGGCATGGCGCTTGTGGACGTTTATGCAAGCGCTTTCCTCGTCAGAGAATGCGATCGCTTGGGCCTGGGGCTGGAGCTCAGCACGCCTAGCTTCGATGTCTTCGCCTCCTAATTACTGTTCCCGTTAGTAAGACCAAAGATTTGGAAATAGAATGCCCTTGATATCTACAATAAAGAAAAAAGCGAAGCTTGCCGTTCTCGATTTGCCGACGCCGCTTATCAGACGCATCGTCGTGGCGAGGAGACTTGCGTCCCATCCTGGAGAGGTCGAGGATACTATCAAAGCGTTCGCTCCCTCTGCAATTTGCAGTAAAGATGCCCTAACGCGGCTAGGACGGGCGATTAAAGCAGATATGTTGCGGCATCTTATCACCCCGGACGAGTATTTCCTTTACGGTTTCGCCGACAAGACTGAAGCCGAGAAAGATGCCTTCGTAGGCGACATGGAGCGTACGGTGCTGTGTTCGAGGATCTACAACTCAAACCCTGCCGGTTTTGTGTATATGGATAAGATGGCGACTTACCGACACTTCTCGCCGTTCTTCAAGAGGGAAGTCATCGAGGTTGCAGGAGAGGATGACTTCGAAGCTTATTGCGCCTTCGCCGACAGGCGCGGCGCATACATGGTGAAGCCTTCGGGCTCATCTCGCGGAAATGGCATTAGAAAAGAGGTGGTCGGCCTCGGTGCCGAGGAGCGTCGCCATGCCTTCCGGCGAATGCTTGCTTCCGCGCCGTGCGTTGTGGAGGAGCTTATCGACCAGGGAAGCGAGATGGCGGCGTTGCATCCCCAGAGCGTCAACACGATACGCTATGCTACCTTCTACGACGGAGAATCGATTTCCGTCATCTGCTGCTTCGTGAAGATTGGCAGAGGATCGAGCGTGGTTGACAACGGCGGCGCAGGCGGTTTCCTTGCTGCCGTCGATGAGGAAACCGGAAAGATCATCACCCCGGGTCGTACTGAGCTCGGCGAGATCATCGACGTGCATCCCGACACAGGGGTCGAGATTGTTGGGTATCAGATTCCTGCTTGGGAGGAACTCAAGTCGGTGGTGGCCGAGCTTGTCAAGGTCCTGCCTGAGCAGAAGTATGTAGGTTGGGACTTGGCGTGGTCGGGGACCAATGGCTGGGTGCTCGTCGAAGGAAACAGCGGCGGTCAGTTCGTCGGCCCTCAAATCTCCAAGCGTGAAGGTATCGGGCCAATCGTCGAGTCAACGTTCGGAAGGCTGTAATGGAAATGAGCAACTCTCCTAAAATCAGCATCGTCGCCCCAATGTACAATGTCGCCCCGTATCTGCGAGAATGCCTGGACAGCGTGTGTGGGCAGACGCTTGCCGACTTCGAGGCCATTCTCGTCGATGACGGCAGTCCCGATGATAGCGGGGTTATCGCAGACGAATACGCTGCCAAAGACAGCCGTTTCAAGGTTATTCACAAGCAGAACGGCGGCGTGAGCGCGGCAAGGAACGATGGGCTTGCTGCTGCCACCGGCGAATATGTGTTCCTTCTGGATTCTGACGACTATCTTGCTGCCGATGCTCTTGAGAAGCTATATGCCAAGGCGGGTAATGGGCAAATCGATGTCGTGCTCGGGGATTACGTGGCGTTCTCCGACACGTCGCAGACCGTTTACAGAGTTGCCAACAAACCGTTCGAATCGACCGACCGCAAAATGCTTGATGCCGTTCAGCTTGCCGTTTTCAACATGGGTCCTGCGGACATCGCATACGGGGAGATCCATATGCTGCGCGGCGTCGGCGCTGCTTGGCATTACCTGATTAAGAGGGATGTGATAGCGGACAACGGTATCACGTTCGAGCCGACGCTTAAAGGTCTCTTCGACGACGGATGCTTCACGCTCCACGTGTTGGAAGCCGCAAAGTCAGTCGCCTACGCCCAGACCCCGACGTATTACTACCGGCACGTGGCCGGCTCCATCACTAGGAGGTTCGGCGGCGCTCCCTTCGGGAAATACGAAGCGGTCTACGGTGCCATAGAGTCGTTCATCGATGAATGCAACAAAGGCGAGGTGTTCAACCGGGCGCTGTGCCTGAGGAAGTTTATATACCTGAACAAGTCGATGGAGACGTATTTTTTCAATCCGCAGAATCCCGCCAGCGAGGACAAGCGCTATCGCGAGTTTATCTCGCTTGCGAAGTCACCGGTTTACGCGGACGCGTTTTCTCAAGTCGACGCTTCCGCCCTCGGTTGCAAGAAGAGCTCACTGCTGCTGTGGGCGCTGAAGCACAAGGGCTATCGGCTTTATTGGTTGGCGAAGAAACACGTGGTTGCTGGTGGAAAGTGATATGACGACCGTTGTTGATAGAATAAAGAAGGCGAACGACGTCTACGATGATTGCGGGATTGTTGTGGCCTCAATTGAGTATCTAACGATTAGTCTCTTAATTCTTGCCTTTAATACAGTATGGACTAGAACGGATTCTCTGTATTCGCATGTACCGTTAATTAAGCTCATTGCTTGCACTGCCGGTTTTGCTCTTCCGCTAATTTGGGCTGTCAAAAAACCAGCAGGTAAACTGTCGATGCTACCTTTCGTTTTAGTTGCAGGCCTTGGATTTTGTGTCTCCTGTTTCCTCACAAGCAACATCGCTGCGTCTTTGATTGCCTATCTTCCCGTAATTATGAGCTGCGCATACGCTGAGTTTTGCGAAGAATTGGAGGTCGTAACACGTTTTTTGACGCGTTTCGTCAACGTTGTTCTTGTTCTAGCGGGCATTTCGCTATTCTTTTTTATTTTCGGCTCAACCCTGCATTTGATTGATCCCTCTGGAACTGTTAGCTACCAATGGGAGGTCATAAGAAGGGCTAACTCTTACTGGTCTTTGTATTTTGAAACTCAAACGATTGATTTCTTATCGTACTCTGGCATCCGAAACGATGGGGTATTTTGTGAGGCCCCGATGTTCAATTTCGTCCTTTGTCTGGCGTTGATGACGAATGTCCTTCTTCTGAAGGGCTCACGGTTGAAGAGTCTGCTCATATGCGTGACTATATTAACAACCTTTTCTACTACGGGTTATATGGCTATTTTGATCGTTGGTGCTTACCTTCTCATGGTTGCAAAGGTGAACAACCGGCTCATCTACGCTTTGAGAACCTTGTTGATTCCGATTCTTGTTGTTGGAATCGTCGTTGCCTGTGTTTTGGTACTAGGAGACAAGAGCGATACAGGGTCGTATGGCGTACGTAGCGACCATCTGATTGGCTGCACGCAGCTGTTCTTCGAAAAGCTTCCTTTGGGCTCCGGCTTTGGCGATGACGATTTATTTTATTCTGTTTTTGAATTCGACCAGGGACTTTCGGTCGGGACGATGTACTTATTAGCGCAAGGAGGGCTCTTCGCCGTGGCGCTCTATGCTGTCCCTACGTTTTACGCTTTATCCTCGGGTTTTAGGCAGAAAGACTGGGCATTCATTGCTTTTCAGCTGGCCTTTATGTGGCTTGTTTTCGTGACTCAGGTCATTACTCTTCCGATTTTCTGGTTGTTTACCTTTCTTGTTCTTTATAAATGGCCGATGCTAGTTGTTGGCGCAAGCAATCGTGAGGAGTTGGCTAGACTGGATGTCTAATCTAAAAAAGAACTATCTCTATCAGGCATCATACCAGCTACTCCTTATCATCGTCCCACTCGTTACCACGCCATACCTTTCACGTGTACTTGGTGCTTCTCAGGTGGGCGTCTATTCGTACACCTACTCGATTGCTAATTACTTCGTCATGTTCGCGACGCTTGGCATGTCGACCTATGGCGTTCGCGAGATTGCGGCCTGCGGTGGCGATCGTAAATCGCGGTCGATGGTTTTCTGGGAGATGTATGGCGCGCAAGCATTTGTGAGCGTGGTTTGCATCGTGGCTTACATTGTCTATTCCTTTGCAAATCCCAAAGGCGGGTTCATCATTGCAACCATGTGGGGGATGTGGGTCGTCTCTGCTCTCTTCGACGTTTCTTGGATGTTCTTCGGAGTTGAGGAGTTTAAGATGCCCACGATTCGCTCGATCGTGACAAGACTATTGAGCGTCGTCGTGATATTTGGCTTCGTTAGAGGCCCCGAAGACCTATGGGTCTATTGTGCAGCCATTGCGGGTAGCTTCCTCGCAAACCAGGTGCTTCTCTGGCCATTTGTCCGTAGGTACGTTGATTTCGTCATCCCGAAACCAAAAGGGGTGTTGCGGCACCTCGTCCCCAATCTGAGACTCTTCATTCCCGTCATCGCCATTAGCTTCTATGTGACGCTGGATAAGGTGATGCTGGGTGCTATTGCCGGTATGACCCAGGCGGGCTATTTCGAGTACTCGGAAAAGCTATCACGCATGCCCATGGCTCTCGTCACTGCGGTGGGCACCGTCATGCTCCCTAGGATGACGGTTGAGCTGAAGAGCGGCAACAGGAAAACAGCGTTGAGCCTGCTTGAAAGCTCTATTTGGGCAATGCTCATGATGGCGTTTGCTATGATGTTCGGAATCATAGGCATAGCCCATGAGTTCGCCCCCGTGTTTCTCGGCAGCGAATTCTCGTCGTGCGATATCATTATGTGCGTGTTGGCGCTCATTATCCCCATAGTCTCTACGACGAACGTGCTCGGTCGCCAGTACCTTCTCCCAACGGGGCGCGATACATTGTTCACGCTGTCTGTTTGCGTGGGCGCTGTGGTGAACTTCTGCCTCAATTTGGCGCTGATTCCAGTTGCCGGAGCAATGGGTGCAGCGGTCTCAACTATCTGCGCCGAGTTCTCGGTTCTCATTGTGCAGGTGATGTTGACAAACAGGGAGCTACCGTTGCGCCTTTACGTCAAGAACGCGGTTCCGTTTGCCGTCTGCGGCTTTTTGATGGCTATTGTGATTCGATTTGCGGCGGTGCAGTTCGCTGCAATCTGGGGCGTCGGGGTGTTAACCTTGACTCTCGAGGTATGCGTCGGCATAGCTCTCTATGCCGCTTTGGTTGCGGGTTGGTGCCTAGCGACGCGTAACGAGCATTTTTTACCATTCGTGAATGGTATGGCCTCGAAGTTCAGGAGCAGATAATTGCTGCTTGGGAGCGAGAGGAGCTGGGAAATGAGGAAGCTTGCGTTTGAGATTCTTCGGTGCTCGTTTTGCTAGCAATTGTTGTATGTTTTTGCCCTACTGCCGATCTCGCTGAAGTTCGGCTTCAGCCCGAGCTGCCCGTACATGTTCAGCTCGCCCATGATGTTCCTTTCTTCCAATCCCGTTCCTTCCTGCCTGTTTTGCTGGGCGGAAAGAGTATATCCACGTTGGTGCGATCGGCGAAAGTACGTTGGTGCGGATGGTGCAATTTATGTTGGCATTAATACGCTGCAGCCGAACCTGGCGAACGTCTTGATTGCCTTCATTCTTTGCTTTGCGCTGTTCATCCTCATGGTTCTCCTGGTCCTCTTTTGGTCCAGGATCTCCGCCGCAGTCCCGTGGCCCACTATTGAGTTGGCATATACACGCTCGGCTACATGAGCCCGGTCGAGTTCAGATTGGCAAGGCTGACTCTCTGAGAAAAGTGCGTGTTGCCAATCCACTATGCGCCTGGGCCACATGTCGCGCTTTGCGGCATCTCCGTTGACGGGCATCGCGAGCCTCCGAGTCGAAAGCGTTTGCGACAAGTATGGACCAAATGGCGATCGGTTAAGGCGCTCTATTATTGACGCTCACAACAAGATGAGGGCGATTCTACTCTACCTTGCGTATGGCTGAAGTGCGGTGGTGGTTACAAAGGGGCCCTGACGTCGCTATCGCTACACTATTCTGGATATGTTGAGGGTGTTAACAAAAACCTATAAACCCAGAAACCAGGTATGAAGTTTTGTTACCACCCCTAACTGCAAACGAAAATGGGGCAGATTGGGACTCAATCGAGCTGCGCATACAGGCTCACCCCGGACCCCGCGGGCGCGGCCTTCAGGAGCCTCGCCCCGTCCTTGAGCAGGCAGAAGTCGTATCCGTCCGGGAGCTTCCCGTCCACCAGGCCTACGTACCGCCTGCCCCCCGCCTTGTCCTGCGCGTACCATCTCCCGTCGGACTCGCGGCGCATCTTCCAGCCCTTGAAGGACGCGGGCCCGCCGAGCAGGCCCAGGCTTGAGGCGGACGCTATCGGCTCGCTCCTCGAGTAGGGGACGGCTTGCTCCGCGAGCGGTTTGCCGTCGGACTCGTTCGCATAGTATCTGACCCGGTACGCGTCTTCGCCTTCGAGCTGCGCATACAGGCTCACCCCGGACCCCGCGGGCGCGGCCTTCAGGAGCCTCGCCCCGTCCTTGAGCAGGCAGAAGTCGTATCCGTCCGGGAGCTTCCCGTCCACCAGGCCTACGTACCGCCTGCCCCCCGCCTTGTCCTGCGCGTACCATCTCCCGTCGGACTCGCGGCGCATCTTCCAGCCCTTGAAGGACGCGGATTGTTGATTGTTACCAGCAATTGCCGAAAACATTTCTATGGTATAAAGGCTGTCAAAAGGCGTGTTGTATTCTGCTAGGGGTGTTGAAGAGCTATCAGAGAGATAGTATTTGACGTAATAGGTGGCAACCGTATAGCTTGCTCTAATATCGTATCTGGTAGTCCATTTAGCACCCGAATCCACTGCGATCTTTGACGCCGCTGAAAGCGCCACATTGCCGTTAGCCTTCCACTCCCGCTGGTTCATCGCATAGGCAATGATGCCGTTCTGTATCCCGGAAATGCTGGGCGGGAAGGATTGGTTATCGGCGTTGATGCTGAATTCGGTTTCCTTGGCATCCAAGTGTTGCTGGATGCGATCGGCATATGCTTCTGCCCACTTGTCGGCTTTGCCGTTGCGGACGAAGTAGTTGTTGGTTAGGTCGGTTGAGCGGTAAGCGTAGCCTTCTGCCTGGTAGTTTGCCGTGTGGTCGCTGTGGGCGATGGCCATCAGCTCGTCGGTCAGGCCGAAGTAGAGATGACGCTGGTCAAGGTCGCCGTACCAGTTGTCGTTTGTGTCGTCCCAGGTGAGATCCATCTGGCACCACTTGCCATCGATTTTCACGGCGTTCCAAGTGTGACCGTTTCCCTCTATGCGGCCGTTGGCGATGCCGGCGGCGTTTAGCAGCTTGGCGTAGATGCGCTGGTAGCTTTCGCACGTGCCTTGATGGCGGGTGAGGCCGCTTTCTGCGCTGCACCAGTTGAGGTCATGGTCGTATTCCAGCTGGTCGAGGGTCCAGTCGTGCAGCCACAGGGCGCGAGCGTAGTCGGACCCGTCAGTCTCGGCGTTGCATTTGTCGACTGCGGATTTCACGATGGTGCTGACTGCCGGATAGGCGTCGTGGTTTGCGCTTGCAAACACGTTTGCGCGCAGATAGTACACACCGGCCGTCTTATCCATTAGGTAAAAGCGCAGGTAGTAAGTGCCGCTTGCGGTCATTTCGAACTGGTAATCGCGCGATGCGCATTCGCCGGTGTATTGCAGCCATTGGTTGCGGCTGGGGTCGGCAACGCTTTCGTTGTTACCGTCGGGATCCATATACGTCGGCGCATCCATGCGGAACTGGTAAGCACCGCTTCCGCCTGTTGCCGATACATGGAACGTGGTCTCCTGGCCGAGCTTCGGGTCGTTCCACTGGACGGTGAGCATGATATCGCCGCTTTGCGCGGTGGTGCTGTGCTGGTAGTTCGCAGCTGCGTTCGTCGGCTTGATTTCAAACGGGATTTTGCAGGTGCCGCTGTAATTCTGGTTGGTCGCGGTCACAATGGCGGTTGCCTGGCCGATGGCGACGTTGTTCTCGTAGGTGACGGTGTACTGGTCGCTCGGCACCGTTGACGACGTGACAGTGGGCATCACGGGATTGCCCGTGTAGCGGATATCGGTGTCCTCGATGCTGAACATGCTGGCATCGATCGGCTGCGTTGCATGGACCGTTACCTCGATGCCGGAGACGGTGCTGTAGTTCGCCGTGTCAGCTGGGGTGTATGTTGCGGTGTATGTCGGCCATCCCGGCGTATCGACGGTTGCGGACGCATCGCCTTCCCATGCGAAGCCTTCGGGCAGGGCGATATCGGACAGCTTTTGGCCGCAAGTTGCTGTGAGCCCCTTAACTTCAGGGTAGCTCGGGGTTGCTTTGACGATATCGTACGGGAGCTCCATTGACCCGGCATAGCGTCCGGCGCCTGCGATGGTGATGGCGGCGGTGCCTACCTTCGTGTTGTTTGCGTACGCTACGGTGTAGTCGCGGTCCTGCTTGAGGGTCGAGGTCACTTTCTTCTCGATAGGCGATCCCGTGTAGGTGACGTCATCGGGATTGTAGAAGAACGGGAATTGGGTGACGTCAAGCTGCGACTCATACGTTGCCGCAACGTTGGCGGGAACGTTGATGGGTGCGTAGATTTCGTTAGAGGCGGTATTGATCCAATTGCCGGTAGCCCTGCTCCCGCCAGGCTCGGGGAAGCTCACCGCGCATTTGTCACCAACGGTAATGCGCTCAAGGGAGGGGCAGTTATCGAACATCCTCGAAAGGGCATTCGGGTCCTTGCCGAGTTTCGACATGTCAAAGGATGAGATGTCTATAGCTTGAAGCTTTGTGCACTGCGCAAACATCGAATCCATATCGGTGGCGCTTGTCGTGTCAATGCCTGCTAAATCGACAGTTGCAAGGGAGGAGCATCCCTTGAACGCGTTGGCAAAGTTCGCTACGTGTGATGTGTCGATACCGGCAAGGCTGATGGTCTTTAAGCGCTTGCAGTCCGAGAACATGCTAGAGATTGTGGTTACGTTGGAAGTGTCGAGCGGCGAAATGTCAACGCTTTCAAGTGACCCGCAATTCCCAAACATCGCGCTTACGTCGGTTACTTTCGGCGTTTTGATGCCAGTCAGATTGATGTGTTCTAGGCTTTTGCAGCCGAGGAACATGCTTGCCATATTGGCAACGTTGGATGCGTCTGCGTTTGAGAGATTGGCATCTTTTAGAGCCTTGCAATAGTAGAACATCATTGTCATGTCGGTGACTTTGGACGCGTTAAGGTTCGAGAGATCGATACGCGATAGCGATTCGCAGCTTGCGAACATTGCCGCCATGCTCGTTACATTTGATGTGTCTAGATGTGAGATATCGATGTTGCTCAGGGATTTGCAGCCATTGAACATGGATGTCATGTTGGTTGTGCTTGAGGAGTCAAGATCTGAGAGGTCGATGTTCTCGAGGGATTCGCAGCCAGAGAACATCGAGAACATATTAGTTACTTTGGACGTATCGACCCCTTGAAAGTTGATGTCTTTGAGCGACCTGCAGGATCCGAACATGTTGCTCATATCGGTAACGTTTGACATGTCTAGTCCCGAGAGGTTTATGCTGTTGAGCGATTCGCAACCGTTGAACATCCAAGCAACATTGGTAACGTTGGCGGTTTTGAACGCAGACAGATCGACGGAGCCAAGTTTTTTGCAGCCAGAGAACATGCTGCTCATATCGGTGACGTTGGAAGTGTCGATGCCTGCTAGATTGACTGACTTCAAATTCTTACAGTCGGTGAACATGCCCCGCATGCTTGTGACGTTTGACATGTCGAGCTGCGATAAATCTACGCTCTGAAGCGACGTGCAACCATAAAACAAGTTTCTTAGATCTTTAGCTCGAGAGGTATCAAGTTGAGAGAGGTCGACATGCTCGATGAGACTAGTGTATTCCCTCCAGGACTCGTATTTTAGGTTTGAATCGGAAAGCTCGGCGATGCGTAGAACAAGGGTGCCGTCTGCCGTGATCATCCATTTGAAGCGGTTTTCGATTCTCCAGTCAACGCTAGGCACATCGTTGCTCGCTGAATCGGTGTCATTCAGGAGGGCGGCGGTTGGGTCGTCGTTTGCTCCCTCGTTGCTTGGCGATGTGCTGCTCGTTGCATTTATATCAGAGGGGGAACACTCAGGTGTTTGATTCGTCGTTTTGCTTGAGGTATTAGAGGCGGCGTCGTTCGGCTCGTTTGGCTGAGTTTGGTCTGACGTGGTTTCGGCTTGGTTATCGTTAGGTTTGTTGGCGCTTTGCGTAGCGGGCTCTGACGTACTGTCGATTTCGGCAAACGCGGGTGACGGGATAAGACCAACCGACATCACGATCGAGAGCGCGATGGAAAGGACGCAGGAAGCAGGCTTACGCATAACGGCCCCTTTTCTGTAATCGGAACAGGTACGATTCTATAGGCGTACAGCTATTTCAACGATTGCAGTATAAACGAAAAACCGCAGGTTGTAGACGAGTTTGAGTGGTTTTGAGGGCGTGGTAAATGATTGCTGCTTCAAACGATGTTACGAACGCGGGCTGATGATTGCTTGCTGGTTTGTGGTTGCGGTTTGGGGCTGCTTGCCAAGGAGATGCTTGTTGCGTGGGCGGATGTTGCTGGTGTGGGTTTGGGTGCTGTTTGGAGTCGGTGATGGCTGGCCTGGGGTAGGGTGTTTTGGCGTGGCTTGGGGATGGGGGATGGCTGATTACGTGCAGCGGTCGAGCGGGTTGCTTGCGGCGTGCGGCGCAATCGACCTCTGTAGGGGGTCTCCCTATCTTGAGGTATCTGGAGGTGGCGTCCCTGTTTCCCTCGAACTTTCTGTGCCACAGCCTGAGGATACGGCGGTTGGGATAGCCGGGATCGTTTGTGGCCGGCGTCGCGCTCCGGTTATATCTAAGGTAGAGCTCGATCATCCTCACCTTGTCCTCATGCGAATGCATCCGTTGTCCTTTCCGGTACCTAATCAGCACGGATTTTTATTAGCATCTCCTGCGCTCCTAAAGCTCTTGACGAAAGCGCTTCGCGGAAGCGGACCATTTATTTGTGCAGGTCGGACCCTGCTGCTTTGTTGGGTGAGCTCTTTCTTTGCGCTCACTTTGCATTTACATGGAGATGCGCGTCGATTTTCTAATCCGTTCCTCCGTTCGATTCGTCCGCAGATGAATCGCGAGGGTGACTGATGAATACAATGTCACAAAGAGCTAGTAAGGGGACTGAAAGGCGCTCTCATGGGGAAGAACGATTTTGATATCAATCTGGTGAACTGCCGCAATGTGAAATGCGTTGAGGGAGACTCCATACTGATAAAAAAGAATACCTTAAATGTGTTCTATGGCAAAAATGGTACCGGCAAAACAACGCTTGGTAAAGCGTTAGATTACGCTTATGAACAGACGGATGCTAAAAAACAGGCACTTTCGTCGTATCGTTATTTGGAAACGGGCGATTCTGCCGATGAGCCAAGTGCCACCTGTGCGCCTAGAATCAAGCGCCTGCTGGTGTTCAACGATGAATGGGTGAATGCGCATTGCTTCGATAAAAGCACGGTCCATCAGAATGCATTCGAGCTATACGTAAGGGACTCGGAAGTAAGAAAACTTGAAAAGCGGAAGCAGAAGATGCTGTCTCGGCTAACTGCTGTTCTTGGAACAGAAGACGTTGCCAACCTGCGCAATTTGCTGGACCTTCTCTATGGGGGGGGGTAGTGTGCCGAAAGTTGGTGTCACGACTCCGTTTGCGAGGCGCGGGCTTC
>ERZ1034920.133-NODE-133-length-58179-cov-4.678257_pt1 | contig 58179 bp, 47 predicted proteins | sample MGYA00520688_ERZ1034920 | MGnify/ENA primary metagenome ERZ1034920 (study PRJEB33766, sample SAMN09781785) | gut metagenome | biome: gut microbiome | host: Homo sapiens | place: Madagascar | study: EMG produced TPA metagenomics assembly of the PRJNA485056 data set... | reverse complement strand
TTTTATGCTCAAGCAAAGAGGGGCGCCCGCTTTCGCGAACGCCCCTCTTTGCTCGAAGAATAACAAAATGGGGACTGCCCCCCATTTTGTTAGGCCATGAACTTGTAGACAGCCTGTGTGTAGGCTACAGGGTCGTCGATAGGCAGGCCCTCGGTGATCAACGCCTGATCGTACAGAATCGTGGCGTACAGGTGCACCTTTTCGGTGTCGCCTTCCTCGAACGCCTTCTGCACTGCCTTGAATACGGGATGCTCGGCGTTCAGTTCGAGCACTCGGTCGCTCTTTACGTGCTCGCCGTCGGGACCCTGCGCCAAGATCTTTTCCATTTCCAGCGTGATGGGACCTTCTGCGGTTACGCATGAAGGGGTATCGGTCAGGCGGGCGGAAACGGCAACGCGCTTAACCTTGCCATCGAGTGCCTTCTGCATTTCGGCGAACAGGCCCTCGTTTTCCTTCGTAATGGCCTCAGCTGCGCTCTTTTCGTCCTCGGTTTCAAGGCCAAGGTCGCCGCCGGCAACATTCTTGAACTGCTTTTCGTTGTATTCGCTCATCGACATGAAGCAGAACTCATCAACATCCTGCGGGCACAGCAGCACGTCGAAGCCCTTGCCCAGCACCGTGTTTACGATGGGGCGCTTCGCCAGACGGTCGATGGCTTCGCCCGTTGCGAAGAAGATGGACTCCTGGCCTTCGGGCATTGCCTCGGCGTACTCGGCCAGCGTGACCATCTTCTGCTGCTTGGCGGAATAGAAAAGCAGCAGGTCGGCCAGTACATCCTTCTTCATGCCATAGCTGGTGTAGATGCCGTATTCCAGGTTGCGGCCAAAGCCCTTGAAGAACTTCTCGTAGCCGTCGCGGTCGTTCTTCAGGAACTTTTCCAGTTCGCTCTTGATCTTCTTTTCAAGCTTGTTGGCAATAGCGCGCAGCTGGCTATTCTGCTGCAGCGTTTCGCGGGAAATGTTCAGCGTCAGATCCTGGGAATCAACAACGCCCTTCACGAAGCTGAAGTAGTCGGGCAGCAGGTCGGCGCACTTTTCCATGATCAGCACGTTGGAGCTGTACAGCGCCAGGCCCTTTTCATAGTCCTTGTTGAAGAAGTCGTATGGCGGACGCTTGGGGATGAACAGCAGCGCGTCGTAGGTCAGCGCGCCTTCTGCGTGAACGGAAATGGTGCGAGCCGGATCTTCGAAATCGTGGAAGTCGGTCTTGTAGAAGGTGGCGTACTCTTCGTCGGTCACCTCCGACTTGCGGCGCTTCCAGATGGGGATCATGGAGTTGATGGTTTTAACCTCGCGCACCGTTTCGAATTCGGGCGTGTAGTCGTCGCCAGCATCTTCGGGCTTCGGCAGCGGCTTGCGCTCTTCCACTTCCATGCGGATGGGGTAGCGCACGTAGTTGCTGTACTGCTTGATGAGGGCCTGGAGCTCGTACTGGTCCAGGAATACGTCGTACTCTTCTTCGTCGGCGTTGTCCTTCAGGTGCAGGGTGATGCTGGTGCCGTGGTCGGCGCCCAGTGCGGCGGCCTCTTCAGCGGTTGCGGGCTCGATGGTGTAGCCCTCGATGCCGTCGGACTTCCAGGTGAAGGCTTCGGGCTCGCCGTATGCGCGGGAGGTTACGGTAACTTCTTTGGCAACCATGAACGAGGAGTAGAAGCCCACGCCGAACTGGCCGATGATGTCTACGTCTTCGCCCTGCTGCTCGGCGTTTTCGGTCTTGAACTCGAGGCTGCCGGAATGGGCGATGGTGCCCAGGTTGGTTTCCAGCTCTTCGCGGGTCATGCCGATGCCCGTGTCGGAAACCGTGATGGTGCGAGCGTCCTTGTCGAACGCTACGTTGATGGAAAGATCGTTCTTGGAAACGGCGATGGTAGTGTCGGTGAGGCTCTTGAAGTAGAGCTTGTCAACAGCATCGGACGCGTTGGAGATAAGCTCGCGCAGGAAGATTTCCTTGTTGGTGTAAATGGAGTTGATCATCAGATCAAGGAGCTTTTTGCTTTCCGTTTTGAATTGCTTCATTCAGATCCTTCCTTCAATGGCCTGTTATGCACGTTTGCCTGTCGGCGCGGCGGCGGGCTGCTGGGCCGGTCGCGGCTGCGCTGCGGCGAGTGCCCGCTACGGTTGGCGCTGCGGCGAGTGCCCGCTGCGTGCGCTCTATCGTGGCGAGCGTCCTGCTGCGGCTGGCGCGGCTTCGAACCCAAGCGATGCGGTTGGCGTTGCGCCGAGTTGGGCGTTGTGCCTGACGTCGCTATGCCCGGGCCGCGTAGCGGCTTTCACCCGCGAACTGCAAGCAAACGTTGCTTCGTTGCCGTGCGCTCGCGGTGCCGAAATGGCGGCGTGCAAGCGCCTATAAACGTAATTAGCACTCCAGCATGTGGAGTGCTAATACGGATTCTAGTATGTGCACGCGGCATGTCAAGAAAGGAAGCATTCGCGCGACGGTTTGTAACGGGGTTGTTGCTTGCGGGTTGCAGGCGAGCGCAAAGGAGCTGCTAACCCGTAGCGCATCAGCGCCGCGAAACACCCAACCGCGCCCGTTTGCGTTACAGAGCGCGTGCCTTTTCGATGGTGGTACGCAGCGCGTCGATGACGGTGCCGCGGAACGCGCCTTTCTCCAGAACCTCAAGGCCGCGGATGGTAGATCCAGAAGGCGAGCACACCTCGTCCTTCAGCTGGCCGGGATGCTTGCCGGATTCGAGCACGAGTTTTGCAGCACCCAACACGCCCTGTGCGGCAAGCTGGTAAGCCTGCGGGCGCTTCAGGCCCTCGGCCACACCTGCGTCGGCCAAGGCCTCGATGAACATATATACATAGGCGGGCGAGCTGCCGCCGATAGCGCTTGCGGCGTCAAGCTGCGATTCTTCCAGTTCAACGGTGGTGCCGAAGCTGGCAAGCAGGCATTCGACAGCGGCGACGTCTTCAGCGGTTGCCAGGTTGTTGGGGCAGTAGGCGGTAACGCCCGCCAGCACGTGTGCGGGCGTGTTCGGCGCGGTGCGCACGATGCGAACGGGCGTGCCGAACTGCTCTTCCAGCCAGGCGATGGTCTTGCCAGGGGCGATGGTGACGATGGTCTGCTCTGGGCGCATCGCTCCACGGATTTCGGCAATGACGGCCTCGTACTGGTAGGGCTTTACGGAAAGGAACAGGATGTCTGCGTTTTCAGCGACGGTGATGTTGTTGGTGCCAGCGTTAATGCCGAATTCTTCGGCTACGGCAGCGGCGTGTTCCGGCGTGGCGTTGGAGCCATAGATTTCACCAGGCGCAACAGCGCCGCTAGCGATAATTCCCTTGATCATGGCTTTGGCCATATTTCCGCATCCGATGAATCCAAGTTTCATAAGAACCTCCTTGTTGGCGGCGGGCTTCAATAGCGCGTTGAGGCGAATAATGCTGCGCTCTGCTGGCGCCGTTTGGTGAGCGCGTTTTACGTTAGTCCGATTCTATGTGATGCGCCTGAGGAAAGCACCTTGTTTGCGAGGAATTAATTAAGTGTTGAAGCTTCGGGGCGATGGGCGTGGCGTGATGGGCGGGGATGGCGAGAAGTGCGGGGTTGCGGTGCTGGGCATTTTGGGCTCGCGAAAGTGGGTGCGCGGCTTCCGCGCCCGCGCAGCGCGATTTGTGACGTCCGTGGCAGCGCGGCGCCTGCAGACGCTCGGCGCGATTCGCGTTGCCCGTGGATGCATGGCGCCCAGAGTGCCCAGCACGATTCGCAGCAGCTGAAATATGCCCTGTGGTGGCTTCTTGTTTGAACGGTATACTTTTACCTAATTGATTTGAGAGGGGCAGGGAATGGCTAAGAAGAATAACGCGAAGAGCGCTGGCGGCGGAAACGCTGCTGCGAAGACCGAGAAAAAGGGCAAGAACCAGATTTCTCAGCAGCAGGCGCGTGCGAATGCGGCGCGTGCGAGCGCGAAGATCAGCCCTGCGCCCGAAGGGCCAGCACCTGTTATTTCAGTGCTGGTGCCCATCTGCAATTCCGAGCAGTACCTGGAGCAGGCGCTTGATTCGCTGATTGCTCAGACGTTTGCCGACTTCGAAGCGCTGTGCATCAACGATGGCAGTACCGATGGCTCTCTGGATATCATCAAGCGCTACATGGAAAAAGACCAGCGTTTTCGCCTGATTGATAAGGATAATTCCGGTTACGGCGCGTCAATGAACTTGGGCATCGACACCGCGCGTGGCGAGTACATTGGCATTCTGGAGCCCGACGATTTCTTCGAACCGAATGCGCTGGAGCTGCTGTACGGCCTGGTAAAGGACGCAAGCGCCGATGCTCCTGTCGATGTGGCCAAGGCTAACTATTGGTTCTACTGGAGCACGCCCAAGGAGCGCAACCAGCTTATAAGTGTGTGCAAGCCCCCGATGACGGGTGCCCCCTTCAATCCGCGCGATGTTCGCGAGGTGTTCTACTGCATCCCTTCCATTTGGTCGGCGCTGTATCGCCGCGAAATGCTCATTGAAAAGGGCGTGCGCTTCCTTGAAACGGCGGGTGCAAGCTTTCAGGACCTGGGCTTCCAGTTCAAGGTGTGGGTAACCGCGCAGAAGGTTGTCATGTCCGAAGAGGCCATCCTGCATTACCGCCAAGACAACGAGGCGTCTTCTGTGAACGACGCGCAAAAAGTGATGTGCGTGTGCAAGGAATTCGACATGGCCGAGCGCTTCATCAAGAACGATCCTGATTGCGACGATTTGCGAAAAGTCCTGTTCAGGCTGCGTTACGACAGCTATATGTGGAACTTCGCGCGTTTGGCACCGGAACAGCGTCGTGAATTCGTGGTCAAGATGCATGAGGATTTGCGCGCTGGGTTCAGGGGCGGCGCGTATGATCGCTCGCTGTTCAGCGACTATCAGAATGCGAACCTACGCTATTTGATGGAGCACCCAAAGCGCTTCGAGCAGTTTTTCCCGAACAACCCCACGCCGTTGCGCAAGGGCTTGTACTATCTGCTGGTGGCAGGCCCCAAAGCCGCATTGAAAGCCGCGGGGAAATAGGACAAGTGGGAATATAGGGACAGGTCCCGTTTTCCCATTTAATGAGCAGGGCCCCGCTTGCGATGGATGGGTTGCGCAAGCGGGGTCCTTCCTTTGTGCGCCATGCAAAACTGGGAAAACGGGACCTGTCCCTATATTCCCAGTGCGACACGTATGCGATGGCATAATTCAGCACAAGACCCGATGAGGTTGATTGCAGATGCTGCTGGCTATGGGCACCTGATTGAGGGGGGGGTGCGATGAGCGTGTTCGCCGTGATGGGCATTTCAGGTGAGTTATTGTTGAACGCGATATATGACCAGACGCGACACATTGGGGTCGTGGCTGGAGGTAAGCTATATCCTGCGTGATACGCAAGAGAGAGGACCTCGCCTTGCTAACAGGGGCCATCTGCAAAAAACCGCAAATTGCCTGATAGAGAACTTTAATACCATGAAAATACCTGATCAGTGCAGGTTTCTCGCTCTGATCAAAAGGACTTTTAGCGAATCGAAGCTACGATGAATCTGAGGGTTGCTTCAGTGAAGCGGCCTTCAGATGGCAGTGCTGTCGAGCTGTCATGAGCAAAGAGTTGAGAAATCAATGCTCAATTCATGACTCTTTGTAGTCTCTAAGACTCTGATAATGATACGATGAGAGCGGAACAATCTCATGGAAGGGACAGACATGAACTCTATGCCGTCGTTGACCCTAACCGAGAGAATCGCCGAGGTTTGCGCTTCTCTCATTTCCGAATTGGGCGAGAAGCCATTGGATAAGGATGCGGTTTCGCAGCGTTGCGAAGGGGTGTCTCTTTCGAATGCTCAAAAAAATTTAGCTTCGTTAATGAATCTTGGGATTCTTGACCAGGAGAAACGCCCAACTGCTCTTGGTATACGGTGGGCAAATCCTTCCTTGCGACAAGAGGCGACGAGGGAAGTAATCGATGTTGCTTTTCCTGAGGGGATGAGTGCCTTCTCTTCCAAGTCTGAGAACAAGGATATTGTTCCATGGTTGAAACAGCACGGATCCGTTTCAGAGGAAGTTGCCAAGAAAAATGCTGCCGCCTTCAGGGCCTTGCTTCATTTCGCCGAGATTGGCGGAAGCGTTGAGGATGCCGAAAAGCATGCCCCACTGTCCATCCCAGCTCAGAGGGGGAGAAGGATAACGGTGAACGTTCCCCTAAAGGCAAGCGATACAGAAATTCAGAGAATTATTAATTTGGCCAGGGCAAATGACCTCGACATTGTAATGTACTAGGCAATCATTTGTTCCTTGGTGCTTATGATGCCTGGCGACGCCGAACCCGCGCCGAACCCGCGCCGAACCCGCGCCGAACCCGCGCCGAACCCGCGTTACTTTCCATCGATGTAATAGTGAAACGATCTTCCAATCTTGGTTCGGCTGATGCCCGATTTCTGGTTTTTAGTAAGTTCCAATAAGATCTCCTGGGCTTTCCGGATACTAATTCCTGCATTTTTTGCTACGTCTGCAGCTGTTATTGGGGATTCTGCCCTTTCGATCACCTTGACGAGAAGGAGTTCGTGCTCGGAGAAAGAGGAGAGGCTTGATTGCGATAGTATGCTCTTTGTTTGCATGGGCAAAACGAGCTCAACATAGCTTGGACTATGCTTTTCGGTAAGAACGGGTGTCTTTTCAAAGGTGGAATACCAGTTCTTCCATATTGTGCAGAGACCGCTTCCAGCCTGGTCTCCGGCTCCGATGTAGTTGAATATTCTCATTAATGTTGGGTTTCGCGGTTCGCTGAATCCTCCCGATATCGCCACTCCTTTGTCGATAAGAAGAGATCCAGAATTTGAAACTGTGATTGAGTCGTTTTTGACCACTATGGTTACCTTGGCGTTTAATCCGTACCATGCGTGAACTAGGCCGTTCACGATTGCCTCATTTACGCATTCGGTGATCGGGTTGCGGCTTCCATGCCTCATCCCTGTTTCATCCGTTGAGAAGGGCGCTTTAAAGAGCTTTGCAATTTTGCCGACCATGGTGAAGTAGAAGTCAATTAGGTTTCCGTTCTGGTTCCCGTCTTGCGACATCACTCGATCGGTCCAGCGAAGGTCTCCTTCGGTTTCTTCTCGATAGTCAAGGCGGTAGTGAGGGATTATTCCTGAGATCTCATGTTCAAACCCGAAAGCAAGTAGACCAGCTTTTGTGGGATGAAGAAGTCCGTCCCTGCCTTTTGCCAATCCCCCGATGTGATAAAGAAAATCTTCATTGGAATCGGAGTTCCAGGGACTATGCGCTTTAGTTGCTGCTGCTACTTCTCTGTATCTTGCAATTGTTTTAGGGTCAAGTGCGTCGATGCCGATCTCGTTCAAGGGAGCTCTATCAGCAAGGTAGGCTTTGTCGTATTCCATTTGCTGAATTTCGCGTTCTGTCGCCCTTTGATCAGTTGTCCCTCGGCGAACAAATGCGATGTCTGCTTTCTTGATACGCACTCGTACGGGCTTGTCTGCCTTTGAAGCCCTTGGAACATCAATCACGACAACAGAAAGCCCTTCGACGGTTGCTTCTCTGACATCGTCAGGAAGCAGGACGTCGCTAGTAACTTTTTGCGAGCTTCTTACGGTGCTCCAAAATGTATCGATGAGCTCACTTGGATTTGCGACGCCAACAATCGAAAAAGTGTGGGTTGCCTTGTTCTCGTGAACCCCGAGGACAATTTTCCCTCCTTCGGTATTGGCGAAGGCTGAATACGACTCCCAGATGTCATCGGGAAGGCCTGCGGCGGCTTCTTTGAATTCGAGAGTTTGGCTCTCTTTCAGGGTTTCCGAATTATCAAGGAAAGCCATGATAGATTCCTTCCGAACGGATTTTTGAAATATTCTACCAGCTGAAAGAAAGGCTTGGTTTGTCATTAGAACATATGTTCGTTGATTGTTGGGCCGACTTTTCGATTAGGAAAGAGCCAGGCAAGTATTTAGCTCGGTTGGCTAGAGTTGTAGGGCGTTTCGAACGCTAAGCGCTGACCCTAAACAGCTGCTCAATGGTGTTGCGTTGAGAGGCGATGCACTCGAAATCGACGCCATCAAGCATCGATCCCCTTCTTGCGCTTTAGGGCATTGCATGTTGGCCTTCGTCTGGGACTATGCGCCAGATGTATGACCTTTGTCTCCGGCTTCGTCTTCTCTCCTCAGCCCTGTGGGCGCATTCGCAATAGCGGCCGAGTGCTGCCGCCGCCGATTCGGACGTCGCCATTGTCGGCCTAATTTGCGGATATCATGCAGGGGATTCCAATTTTATCCTGCTCGTATTGCCCGTGACCACGCCAGAGTGGGAAAGCGGCACCTGCTCTTATATTCCCAGTGCGACACCCATGCGACACTGTCGCCAAACTGTCGCGACAGTGTCGCATGGGTGTCGTTTAGGGGCGATATTGCGTCGCGGTGTTGTCGCTTGTCGCGCACGGTAGCGCCCTTAATTGGCCAAAATAGACCAAAGAATTTTGGTCAATCGCCCGTTTTCGCTCAAATAGACTAAAAAATAGGCTGATTTTTTGGTCTATTCGGGGGGGGGTTGTTCGCTCAAAACCGTCTGCAAAACCGAATTTAAGGTTCACGACCCCTATGCGACAGTGTCGCCAAACTGTCGCGACACTGTCGTTTATAATGTCGGCGTGGGCAATAGGCGGAACTAGCCGTCCTATCGAAAGGGGTATTGCTGTGACTCCCGAAGAATTAAAGTCTCATATTTCTTCCAGCGAAGGGCTGACGTGTGAATTCAAGCGCTGCGGAGACACTCCCGGCAACGACACGTTTGAAACGATTTGCTCTTTCGCGAATAGGCAAGGTGGCAATATCTTCCTCGGTGTTGAGGACGATGGCTCGGTCTGTGGCGTAAACGAGAGATGCGCGCTTGGCATAGAGCAAAACTTGGTTAAAAGGCTGAATGACCCAAGTTGCTTTAAGCCGTCTCCTTTCGTGGAAATAGAGAGGGTTCGTTTCGAAGGGGCCCTTGTGATAAGGGTCTGGGTTCCGGCGGGTCCTGCTGTATACAGTTGGAAAGGTGTTATATACGACCGCGTTTCCGATAGCGATATCAAGGTGCGCGGTGACGACCAGATTGCCTTGATGTATCTACGCAAGCAGAACTTGTATTCAGAGCGCAGAGTGTACAAATATGTGGAAATGGAAGACCTGCGTTCCGACCTGATTGATCGATTGCGCAAGATGGCCACAGCGAAGACGGCTGGCCATCCTTGGGCCTCCTTGGATGATGCCGCCTTGTTAAGAAGTGCGAAGCTATACGCTAAGGACAGAAATACCGGAGAAGAAGGTCTTACCTTGGCGGCGGTGCTGCTGGTCGGTTCCGATGACGTAATTGGCGATATATGTCCTGCCTACAAGACGGATGCGATATTCAGAAAAGAGAGCGCCGACAGGTACGATGATCGCGTTACGGTAAAGACGAACCTGGTCGAATCTTACGATATTTTGCTATCGTTCGCTAAAAAGCACTTGCCTGATAGGTTCGTCTTGGAGGGGACACAGCGAGTAAGCGCGCGAGACGTTATCGCTCGTGAGCTGATAGCGAATCTCCTGATCCATAGGGAGTTTCTTAATCCATTCCCTGCGAAGTTGGTCGTCGATGAAGAGGGCATTAAAACCGAAAACGCTAGTCGGACTTTTTATGAGGGGCGATTGACTTTATCGGACTTCAATCCTGTACCGAAGAATCCCACGATTGCTTCGGTGTTTTCGCAAATTGGCCTTGCTGAGGAGCTGGGCAGTGGATTGAGGAATCTGGAAAAGTACTCGAGGTTGTATAGCGGGAAAGTCCCTGTTCTGGAGGATGGCGATATTTTTCGTGCCTATGTGCCTGTGGAATACGGGGCGGAGACAAGAGGAGCTGATTCCGCTAGGGTGTTGGCTCTTTCGATTGTTGAACGCGACGGATATGTGACATCTGCGAGTTTGGCTGCTGCTGCAGGCGTAACCCCAAGAACCGCGCAGCGCTACATCAAGAAGCTTGTTGAGAGCGGGACGCTTGCGCCGAGCGAGAACGTGAAACATGGGTATGTGAGTGGAGATAGTGAGTGGTAGTTGTTCAGCATCCACGGGTTTCGCTGAGCCGAATGGAGGTTATGTATGCCAAAAAGATCTTTGGGGGTTCGGGAGATAAGATTCAGGACCGCTAATGTCCCTGAGGGTAAGGCCGAAAGCTTTGCTCCTTCTGACATTGAGGGTCAGAGCTTGCTTGAGATTTTCGAGCGTTGGTGCGAGGGGCTGTGCGGTTCGACTCATGTTAGGAAGGAAGCGGAGGAATGCGTTCTTGTTAAGCGCGTTCAAAGGCTCGATGCTGAAACTTTGTTGGTGGATACCTTGTCGGGGAAGATGGGGGAAGAAGGGGAGGTTCTGGCTCAAGATGGCATAGAGTCGAAATACCACATTTCGTACGATGAAGCCCCAACCGGGCATACACGCTGCCTTCTAATTGTTCCTGAAGAGGGGGAAAGCGCGCTGCTGTTTTCTGAGGTGTGCCATAGGGGTTCGTCGGGTCCGGTGTTGCTTCGAGACTTTAGAACATTCTTTCGCAGAGAATTCCCCAAAGTAAATCTTCTTTCTAGCCAGGTCAAAGAGGGAAGCGAGTGGCTTAAACAGGTGGAATCAATAAAGGAGTATAAGATTGTCATTCAAGGGCTTCCGAAAAATTCTTATGGTGTGTTAGGATCGCGGTCTGGCCAGATGAGTCTGACCTTGAAACCTGATAGGAAGGGAACCTTTCCTTTTCTTTCGGGGCAAGCAATCACGAAGATAAGTGCTGGCGATCTTGTTGGTGCTCCCGACCTTGATGATTTAGGGCCCTCAAAAGTTAAGGCGACGGTGAAAGGAGCCGACGGCAGGGAGAAAACCATAGACCTCGATAGGCCAGATTTGCCTTATTTCTTAAGAACGCTGACGGAATCAGGCGAGCCGGAGCTGGCCGATGAGCAATTTGTGCGACGGTGTCGAGGATACGCTCTGGAGATATTCAAACGACTCGGAGTCATATGATATTCGACGCTTACAGAAGAACGTTTGTGCATGATGAGGACGATCCGACGGTAGATTGGTCTTCGGTTGTATGTCAGATCGCAGTGCCCATTGTTTTGTCGTTTGCGCTGGTTGGACTAGGGGTTCGGACTGACCGGAGTGGGTCTTTGATTTCCGTAGTGTCGATAGTATCGGGGTGGATGTGCGCTACTTCTGTATTTTTGTTTGAGCTAAGAAGGTCAAGCATGAGAGATGACAAGCGGTTGACCGGTAGAGATAGAGACGCTGTGAGCGAGTTGTTCTATCTTGCCGTCTGGCTTTCCGCCTCTGGATTTCTGCTGAGTGTGTTCTGCGTCCTTGTTTCAGTAGTCGACTTTTCCAGCATTGGTCTGGCCGAAGCGGCTGTTTCACTTGTTGTGGTTTTTGGGATGATGCATTTCGCAGCTGTTTTTATTGGCTTTTTGGAGAGGCTACTATGCCTTTTTCGTCGAATTAGCGAAAAAAGATAGCTTCTATTCCCATTTTCCGCAAAAACCGTGCAGGCTGGCAAGCGTGCGCCAATACCCTTTACAATGAAGCATCGTGATTATTTAGGTCGCGTTGGGTCCAACCGCAAAGGCGACAGCCCCTTCGCAACCACTAAACGATAAGGAACTGCATTAATGCCAAATATGCTCTCAAGCGCTAATGCCAGAAGGAATTGGTTTACCATAACGTCCCTTGTATCCAGGGATTTCAAGCTGAAGTACCGTCGCAGTGCCCTGGGCGTTCTGTGGTCGGTCCTGAACCCTTTGCTCATGATGATCGTGCTTTCTGTTGTGTTCAGCACGTTCTTCAAGTTCAGCATTGAAAACTACCCGCTGTACGTAATTCTGGGCAACGTCATATTCGCCCTCATGGCCGATTCCACTTCGGGCGCCATGAATTCCATCATCGAATCCTCTTCGCTTATCAAGAAGATCCGCATCGAAAAGCTCATCTTCCCGTTGGAAAAAGTGCTGTTCCAGCTGGTGAACTTCTGCATTTCGCTCATCGCGGTAGCCGCGGTAATGATCTTCTTCCAGGTCATGCCGCACGTTAGCTTGCTAGCCCTGCCGCTGCTGCTCCTGTACGTGGTGCTGTTCAGCGCGGGCGTGGGCATGGCACTTTCCGCCCTTTCGGTGTTCTTCCGCGACGTATGCCACCTGTGGGGTGTCGTTATCACCGCATGGACGTATGCCACGCCGCTGTTCTACCCCGTAGAAATCCTGCCTGATTGGGCGGCGCCCATCATGCAGTACAACCCCATGTACCACTACGTAAGCTACTTCCGCGATCTTATTCTGAGTGGCACGGTGCCCGGCTTGCAGGAAAACCTCCTGTGCCTTGGCATGGCGGTGGCCGCGTTTGCCATCGGTCTGCTTATTTTCAAGAAGACCGAAAAGAAATTCATTCTCTACGTTTAAGGAACAACCATGCCCGAAAACGTGAATACCAGCGTTCTGGAAATCGAATCTGAGCTCGCCGACGACTCGTCAAAGAAAACCATGATCAAGGTGGACCATGTGTCCATGATCTTCAACATGGCAAGCGAGCAGCTGAACAGCATCAAGGAATACGCGATTGCCGCTTTGAAGCGCGAGCTGCGCTTCAAGGAATTCCGCGCACTTGACGATGTTTCCTTCGAAGTGAAGCAGGGCGACGTGTTCGGCATTCTGGGCACGAACGGTTCCGGCAAATCCACCATTCTGAAGATCATCGCCGGCGTGCTGGAACCCAGCAAAGGGTCGTGCACGGTTAACGGCAACATCGCTCCGCTCATCGAGCTTGGTGCGGGCTTTGACATGGAGCTTACCGCGCGCGAAAACATCTACCTGAATGGCGCGCTTTTGGGCTATTCGAAGCAGTTCATTGAAGAAAACTTCGACGACATCGTTGAATTTGCTGAGGTGGAAAAGTTCCTGGACATGCCCATGAAGAATTACTCTTCCGGTATGGTGGCGCGCATCGCTTTTGCAATTGCTACGGTTATCGTGCCCGAGATCCTGATCGTTGACGAAGTGCTTTCCGTGGGCGACTTCATGTTCCAGAAGAAGTGCGAAGACCGCATCACGAAGCTGATCAAAGAGCACGGCGTGACGGTGCTTATTGTTTCGCACAACAACGACCAGATCGAGCGCTTGTGCAACAAGGCGGTGTGGATCGAAAAGGGCCACCTGCGCATGGCGGGCACGGCGAAGGAAGTGTGCCAGACGTATCGCGTGCTGGGCGGTCATGTGGGTAGCAAGGAATCGGAGCAGATTGTGTTCGAAACCTTGCAGGATCCGAAGAAGCCCGATATGAGCGGCATCGAATCCATCGAAGCAGACACGCGTTACGGCATTGCGGCGAAGCTTTCCAGCCGTTGCTACCCTGATGGGGCAAAAGCGGTAATCCTGGCTTCGGGCGAGCACGAAATGGTGCCGCTGATTGCGAATGGCCTTGCGGGGGCATTGGATGCGCCGATCCTCCTTACGCAGAACGAAAGCGTGCCCGATATTACGGCGCAGGAGCTGACCAGACTCAATCCTCGGACGGTGTACGTGCTGAATGGCGGTACGTTGGATGTGGATGCGATAACCAAGGAAGCATCTTCTTCCGCTCCTTCCGCTTCGGTGGAAGTGCTGGAAGGCGAAAACGCTTGCAGCCTTTCGTGGTCGATTTTCCACCACGGCGAAGAAAAGGGCCTATGGGGCTCCGACATTGCCCTTACCTACGATGGCTGTTTGGGCGATTTGGCATCGCTTTCCCCTTATCTGCATTCAAGGCAATGCCCCGTGCTCGTAAAAAAGGGTGAAGAGTCCGTCTCTGCGCAAATGTGCGAAGTCGCAATGAGCAGGCAGAGAGTTCTTGTCGTTGGGGGCTTCAAATCGTTTCCTGATGAAGGAATTGCTCCGATTGCTGCCAGCTCTGCCGAGATTCACCGTTTTGTTGGCGACGGTCCCTATGATGCGAATGAGAAGATCAATATGTGGATTGGTCTGCGCAGCAAGTCCGATTCCTTCTTGGTAGTTTCGATTTGGCATCCAGAGGATGCCTTGGCCGTTGGCCCGTTCGCAGCGAAGAGCAGCTCCCTGATCTTGTTGGAGGACCCGCAGAACCTTGATAGCGTTGCTCACGCAATTGCCTATATTGGCAAAAACAAGAAACAGTTGCGTTTCGTGGGCGATAGAACCAGGTTTAACGATCTTGACAAGGAATTGCTGGTTAAAGCCTCCTCCTAAAGGAGATGGCTGCATAGAATGGGGCGTGACAGCATGGAGAGACAAGGCAAACGCCAGGCAACAGTAACTATCGAGCCTGTCGGTGAAACCGGAAATAGAGGGCCGGGGTTGAAGCGCGTTCTAACGTATGGCACGTTTGACCTCCTTCATTACGGCCACATTCGTTTGCTGCAGCGCGCTTCCCAATTGGGCGATTACCTCATCGTTGCGCTTTCGACGGACGAGTTCAATGCGGTCAAGGGCAAGAAGAGCTTCTACCCTTATGAAACGCGCAAAGAGATGCTGGAGGCTATTCGCTACGTTGACTTGGTTATTCCTGAAAACAATTGGGGCCAAAAAAAGGCCGATATTGCTGAATACCACGTTGACACTGTATGCATGGGAAGCGATTGGGCGGGAGACGCCCGCTTTGAGGCGTTAAGGGACATGTGCGAGGTTGTGTATCTCGACAGAACCCAGGGTATTTCAACCACCGAGGTAAAAGAGAAGCTTGGCGCTAATGGAGAGTAAGCGCCAAGCTTCTTTATTCTAGCTAATCAGCTTGTTGAAGGCCTGCTTCATTTCGGCCGTGTCAAGTTCGGCGTGATCAACATGCCGAAAATGCGTGTGTATGTCCTTTGGCAATTCCAGATAGTCCCCGTACCTGCTTGTTAGGAAGCTGTCAGGGTTATTGGGAATGAAACATTCGATTCCCTCGAACATCACCCTGCGTAAGGGGAATATGTCATCGATGCCGTATGACCACCATCGTTGCTTGCCATCGTCTAAGTTGTCGAGCGACCAGAGAGCGGCATGCGCGTCTTTCTTTTGGCAGATAAGCCCCAGCGATTTCGATTCGTCAAGCGCTTTGGTGAAATAGGAGTCAATAACGGGCGCCATCGCGTCGGTGGACGCACAGTAAGGGGATTGCTCCCAGGCTGAAAGCTCGGGGTCTTCGGTCATCTTGCTGAGCATTGCCCTTCTGATATTCCGCTGCTTTTCCGCATTGTAGCCGCTAGCAGAAGGCGCCCAATCGTAAATGAACAGATCAAGGAAGCAAGGCAGCGATTCGTCTGCATACAAGAAGCGCACCTGGCGACATTGTGCGAATCTGTCGAACACTTCAGTGATACGAAACCGGTCACTTTCAGAGACAAGGGTGGTTAGCTTGTCTAGCTCGTCGCGAGTGATTCCCAGGTCAATATCGTCGTCCCAAGGGATAAAGCCGCCATGTCGGACTGCGCCCAGAAGCGTACCGAAATTGAGCCAATACGCTATGCCGTGCTCGTTGCAAAGAACATCGAAGTCATGAAGCAACTTTGTGCAGCCAAGCTGCAGAAGACGCATTCCGCCGGTGGCTTCAGGCAGCGAGCGGAAAAATCGTTTCTTTGCATCGTCAACGCTTTCGTCTTCGTGCTTGTACATTTCCCAAGCGAACATCTTCATATGTTCGTCATGCGCTGCCAGGTCTTCCGAAAATGACTCCATCATGGGATAGCAGATATCGAATTTATGGTTGATATTTCCATTGATCCCGATGTCGGCTTGTTCGATTCGCTGCATCAGCTGCGCAACAGCTGAGTGCTCGATATGGTTTAGTTTTTCGTCGAAGTGCTGTTCGGCGGCGTGAAAAGAGCGTGATGAGATAGGAAGGAACTGTTTTAACGCTCTGAAGAAGGGCATGTGGAATCCGTTCTGTGCTTTCCTGCTGTATAAGGTAAGAGCAGGCTAGTTGTTCTGTTGTTGCTATACTAAAACATATTTAGCAAATTTCGAAAGGCAACACATGCAGCCGGTTGTTTCACTATTGGTTCCGATTTATAACGTCGAAAAATATCTTCGAGAGTGTTTGGATTCTGCCAAGAGCCAAACCCTTTCCGATATTGAGATCATTTGCATCAACGATGGTTCGACGGATAGCTCTCCTGACATCATTCGCGAGTACATGCAGGCCGACAGTCGCTTTAAGATTATCGACAAGGCGAATTCCGGCTATGGTGCCTCGATGAACCAGGGGCTTGATGCCGCATGCGGTAAGTACATTGGAATTTTGGAGTCGGACGACTTCTTCGAGCCTGATGCGTTGGAGAAGCTGGTAAATGCCGCCGAGGCAGCAGAAGCGCAAGTTGCAAAAGCGAATTTCTGGTTCTACTGGTCAACGCCAGAGGAAAAGAATAAGCTTTTCGAACTTGTAACTGCGCCCATGACGGGGCATGTGGTTAATCCGCACAAGGAAACCGAAATCTTCTACCTGAAGCCCTCTATCTGGTCCGCTGTTTACCGGAAGGATTTCCTTGAGCAAAACGGCATTCGTTTCCTAGAAACGCCGGGTGCTTCCTATCAGGATGCGGGATTTAATTTCAAGGTATGGGCAAGCGCACAGCGAGCAGTGTTCTTGTCCGATGCCGTGCTTCATTACCGTCAAGATAACGAGGCGTCTTCGGTCAACTCTCCTTCGAAGGTCTATTGCGTTTGTGACGAATATGCTGAGATGGATCGCTATATCGAAGGCCGAAAAGATCAGGAATTCCTGAAGCGCATTCTTGAGAAGATGAAGTACGACAGCTACATGTGGAACTACGAGCGCCTGTCCGAATCGCTGAGGGCAGAATTCCTGGTTCGTTTCTCCGAGGAGTTCAAGTCCGATCTTGACAAAGGCTTGGTTGACCTTTCGATATTCGACTCTTGGAAGGTTTCTGATTTGCAGATGATCGTAAGTCATCCTGCTGTATTTCGGGCAAATAAAGAATTTGCAGGTAATGGGGGAAAGCTCGCGAAGGCAATTCACTACCTCAAAGCAGGAGGCCCTTCTTTGCTTTCTGAAGCTTTGGCTGCTCGCTCTGAAAGATAGGCTTTCGCGCATGCCTTTGTTCTCAATAATAGTTCCTGTCTACAACGTTCAAAAATACGTCTCGCGCTGTTTGGATTCCTTAAGAAGGCAGACGTTGGATGATATTGAGATTATCTGTGTGAACGATGGGTCGACCGACGATTCTCTTGAGGTTGTCGAAATGCACGCATTTTGCGATAGCCGAATCCGAGTCATTGACAAGCAAAACGGGGGGCTGTCATCGGCTCGTAATGCTGGTATCGAGGCTGCGACGGGTCGCTACGTCCTTTTCGTAGACTCAGACGACTATCTTGAAACCAATGCCTGTGAGGTCATTTCTTCGATTTTTGAATCGAGCGGAGCGGATGCAGTGACATTTGGGGCGAATAGAATCCCCCAGAGCGCATCTAACCAGTGGACTGATGCATGCCTGACTCCGCAAGATCGCGTGTTTGAAGGATTTAGCACGGACCTTCTATTTGACGAAGGCTCCCATCCTTATATATGGAGGACGTCAATCAAGAGGTGCTTTCTGGAAGAGAACTCTTTGCTCTTCAATGAGCAGGTGAAATTTGGCGAAGACCAGGTTTTCTATTTCGATCTGTACGCCCTTTCTTCAAAGACCGTCCTTTCGTCTGAGCTTCTGTATAACTACCAGTTATCCCGAAAGGGATCATTGATGGAAACGGTTGCAGGCGAACGAGAATCGAAGGTTCCTGAACATTTAGGAATCGTCGAGGCAATCCTTGCTTCATGGCAGAAGAGGGAGTTGCTGCATCTTTGCCCAGCTGAACTCATGGACTGGATTCTTGATTTTCTGTTCGAGGATATTTTTCGCCTTAACGAGGGCATGCGAAAAGAATCTTTCTCCAAGCTTGGGCTGTTGCTGTCTGAGTACTTCGATAGCCCTGAAGAGACCGCAAAGAGCCTTGGTGGACATGCGAATGCCGTAGTCCGAGGGTTGATTTCTTGTAGCAAGGAAGGATATTTGCCGCCGAATCTGGGTAGGGAATATACCCTTTTCCGTATAGGATGGTTGGGCTATGCCCGCAATATTTTTTTGAGGTTGATAGAAAAGCTTCGCACGCCATCGCCGGAAAACCCAGAAGAGACTGCTCGGCAAAAGGCGGATTTGGAAAAGTGCAAAGAAGATGCTCTTGCGTCGCTTGAGGCATTAAAGAAAGAATTCCGCGCGGCACAAGAAACAACAACGGAGTAATTAGCATGTGGCTTGATTTTTTTGCTGCGGCACTAGTGGCTGCCGTATTTCTCTTTCTGCCCGGTGGCTTGATCGTGTATTCGGCACGCAGGTCCTTTGTAGAGAGCGTTGGTTTTGGTTCAATTTTAAGTGTTGTTTTTTACTCAATAGCTGCAGTCGCCTATCCGCGAATTGGAATCGAAGCTTCTTGGGCAACTCTTTTCGTGCCGTTCCTTCTAATCTCGCTGATTGTTTCGGCGCTTTTCTTTTGTTTTGGGAAAAAAGAGGCGGATAAGGACCTTGGTAAAGAGGAACTGCTGTATGTCCTGCTGTACGCGCTTGCTGGCGTTGTGATTGTTGGCATCTTCTTTGTCAAAAATCTTGATGGGGCAGGGTCTTTCTATCAAGCCTACGATAATGGCTCTCACCTGAATACGATTAGGACCTTTATTGAAACGGGAGTTTATTCTTCGTTTGGCGGTGGGCTTAGGCCAGATCTTATTTCGCCGTTCGATGAGTCTGGGTCTTCGTTCTATCCTTCTGCATGGTATTGCCTTGTTGCGATGGCAGTAACGGCGACGGGTGCAGGTATTACGGTTGCGGTTAATGCCGTGAATTTTATTTGCGCATCTTTGATCTTTCCGCTGTCGGTGCTTTTTGCGGCAAAGGCCATATTTGGGGCGGATAAGAAAACTATGATAATTGGCGCGGCCCTTGCTGTTTGCGCAGCGCCGTTTCCGTGGGGTTTTTTGACGTTTGGCCCGCTCTATCCAAATTTACTTTCAATGGCGTTGCTCCCTGCTGCTACGGCCTGCTCGGTCTGCTTTGTTCGATTTGGTGTACCGCGAAATACGCGTGTAGTTGCATTTTTGGCAGCAGGCACTGCAGCTGTTGCTTTGTTGTTTGCACAGCCAAATAGTATTTTTGCCGAGTTGGTAGTTTTGATGCCCTTCTTTGTTTCTGAGTGCGTACTAAAAGCATGGGGCAAGGAGGGCAGTTTCGGGTCTAAGACTGTGTTTGCTCTTGTTGCCTCTAGCGCGGCTATGCTGGTAATTTGGGTTGCGCTGTACAGCCTTCCCATATCAATGATTAGGAGCGTAGTTGAGTTTAATTGGCCTGCGACCGTCGGCAAATGGCAGGCCTTCATGGATTGCCTGCTGTATTCGTTCAACACGGGAGCCGCTCAGCCGCTTGTTGCTTTGCTTGTTATGGTTGGTGCAATAAAAGCGCTTTCTTCTAGGAAAACCGCTTGGCTGACTTTCTCGTATGCATTCGCATGCTTAATCTACCTTTCCTCTGTGTCGACTGAAGGGTTTATCAAACATCTTCTTTCGGGTTTTTGGTATACGGATCCGTTCAGGCTTGCGGCAACTGCCGCCATCGTATCGCTTCCCCTTATCGTTCTAGGCGCAAAATGGACGCTTGATTGGCTTGCGTCCATTTTGACGAAGCATGAAAAGGGTACGACGCTTTACCTTAACGGCAAGGTTGGTGTCTGCGCGTTTGCGCTGTTGTTCGTGGCGTTCCTTTATGGCCCGAGCTTTTCGTTTGCTGGTTGTGGTTCGGTCGATACGGGATTCGGAAACGTCGCTGATAAAGTTAAAGTGCAAAACAGTGCATCTGCAGATAATGTTCTGGCTCCTGAAGAGAGGCAGTTTGCCGAAAAGGCCCTTCAGATGGTTTCCGAGGATGCAGAGATAATCAACGAGCCCAATGACGGCAGTGGGTTTCTCTACGCTCTATATGATGCTGATAATATTCTGTACAGGCGGTTCGCTTTGCCTTCTAGCGGAGAGAAGCCAGAAAGTGTGGTTATCCGGCATGGTCTCGACAAGGTGGCCACTGATCCAGAGGTGAAGGCTGCTGTAGATAGTTTCAATGCTGAGTACGTTTTGCTGCTCGATCGGGATGGCGATCCCAAGAAACGCATTCATCTTTGGTCATATTATCCGGATCAATGGGACGGCATATTGCGAATAACCGATTCAACTCCCGGTTTCGAGGTGGTTATGGCCGAAGGAGACATGAGGCTTTATAGGATTGTGGCTTGACGCTACTATAGCCTGCGTTGTTTAAAAGCGGCATCAAAAACGATTGCCCAGAATAACGAAGGAACTCTTGGATTGGTCAAGGCTTCTTGGACGGAAAATAAGCCTCTTCAGGCGATATTTTGCTCTAGGGCGCATGGGCGCTCTTGTCTGCCTCTTCGTGCTCCTGTTCCCATCGTCTGAGCGTCGAGTCCTTGGCTCCGAACTCCTCTTGCAAGATCGACGACCCTCATCTCGCCGTCGAGAACCGTCCGCGCCGCCAGTATCTTGACTCCTTATCGTAGCGTTTCCGCTTCTGGGTTATATAGGACACCCTTTGCCCTTGACTTGGTGTCCAGGAAATCATACCCTGCTTCAAGCAGTCTGGACCGTTCATGGTCCAGCTCTTTGTCCATGCTCCCGAACCGGACCGGTTTCATAGAAAACGGGTCCGGTTCGGGAGCATGCTAGGAAGTGTATGGGTATCGAGGGTTACTAGAAAGCGTAATATGATAGACAAATCAATGAGCGACAATATAAAGATGCTCGGGGTTGTGATGACCGCTGCAATAGTAATGTATCATTGTGGGCCAACAGCTTCCTCCAGTGTAGAGGGAGGGGCGGTTGACCTATGGCTGAATGACCATGTCTCCATTGCGTTTAACCAAATTGGCATTCTGGCAATGTCTTATTTTTTACAGTGACGGGCTTCCTTCTTTTCTCGGGACTTTCTTATGGAAAAATTCCATTAAAGATTAAGAAGAGAGTTAAGACGCTCCTTATTCCGTATATCGTATGGGAACTCATTGCAACTTGCTACTATGTTGCGTTAGGAAGGGTGTATTCTTTTGGCGCCTGGGTAAGTACCGTATTTCTTTTTAATACCTGGCCGCCCGATGGAGCGCTTTGGTATGTCTATTCGATTTTTATTTTGGCTTGCTGCTCTTACGTACTGCTTCCTCTTCTCAGCAATTCAAAAATTGGAGGCGTTGCGGTTCTTATTTGTTTCTTTGCCTGCTATTTTTTCTGCAATACGAGCAACGCGGTTATTTCGAGCATTGTGTCTTACGGTTGTCTCGGGAATGTTCTTGTTTATCTTCCTGCTTATATTTTGGGAGCATATATAGGGTTACATTTCGATAATAAAACAAGTATGGTCACCCTCTGTGTCTCTCTTCTTTTGGTGGGCTTTATTTTTTCGGCATATATGGGTGATTCAATCGGATTTGTGCTGGCGAAATGTCTCCCCTCTTTGGTGATTCTATTGTTTAGCCTTCCCGTTATTAAGGGTGAATCAACCGTATATAAAGTAACTTTTTTGGTTTATGCGCTTCATCAGCCATTGTTGGGTACGTTGGGCAGTGCCATAAGAAATTGCGTGTCTTGCATACCATCAATGGCGGTCGCTAATATTTCATTCCGAGTCTTCTACTGTTTGGTCATTTTTGGCCTTGCAATTGCGCTGTATTATTTTTTGAAGAAAATGAATGCTCCGTTCGTTACGTCTCTGTTAACCGGAGGCAGAGCGGAAAGAAAGATCGAAACTGCTGGGTAACTCAGAATCGTGGGATTCGGGCATATTTTTGGAGCGAATCGTTTTGGTTGGGGAGCTCGCAAATGCCGACTCGCTCAGAAGGGCTGAAATGCACGTTAGGTGACGTTCTCGAGGGGCATAGCGGGCTGGTTATGCGCGCGATGCGTGTCTGCGATACCGCAACGAGCGCTGGCAGAAGGAGAAGCTTAGTCGGGTGAAGTCCCATGCGGTACCGCAGGAATTTGGGACTGGCGGCATAGCCGGTCCCAAAGAAACGTCTGCATCCACTTACCCTGTCTAACCAAGGTAACGGCGCACCATATCAGTTCCGAAAGCAGTCATCTTGTAGAAGATCCGAAGTTGACTATCGCCATCAACGTCAACTTTCGTCTCTTCAAGCAGCCCATTTTCCCGTGAGGTTGCCAGGGCTTCATCTACGTCCTTGTTATTCAGCAGCTTGTAGTCTGAGTAATCTTCCTTGAGTGTGGCGATAACATCGTTTGCGCTCAGCTCTTCGCTGTGGTTGAAGCATTCGATAATGGCGTAGTGCAAGGGGGGCAGGTTGTTCTTCATTTTGGCTACTCCTTATGTGCCTTGGTGCTTTTTGTGGGGTTGATGGCAATGCAGAAGATGCCGGCAATCATGATAAGCGCGCCAATCCACTGCATTGCGGAAAGGGGCGGGTAGTCGGCAGCCAAGCCGCCAATGTTCAAGACGCCCAATACAATCCAGATGAAGAACGGTCCCCAGAAGGCGTACATACCGTTGCACGCCATGCCCAGTGCGGTGCCGCACATGGAGTTTCCCTTATACCAGAACGAAAAGGCTGGCATTGCAAACAGACCTGACACGGCGAAGATCAATATAGAGGGGTCGGAAACGGCCGTGCACAGGATAGCAGGCGCGGCAGCAATGCTATCGCCCATTACGGTAAGAACAGGGAAGGCGATTGCCAGTTCTAGAACACCGGCTGTAATTTGCCTAATGGCAATGCCGATGCGGTAGTCAATTAGGACGGTTCCGAAGCCCGCAACGCAGCCCTCGAAGCCCCAGCCGAACGCAGCAAGGAAGGCAAACAGGCAGCCAAACAGGGCTTCGGGGCCCATGTTGGCAAAGCTGGTGCCACCAATAATGCCTGCAGCGGCAAGGCAAATCAAGATGCCGATAACCTTATGGGCCTCAAGGTTTTGCTTGAACAGCACGCGACCAAGAATGGCGCCAATAGCGCAGTTGAGCGCAGCGATGGGCACAATGACGCCCGGGTTGCCCGCTGCGGTTGCTGAATTCAGCGCCACCACGTAGGCAATGGTGGCGAACGGACCGCCGATGGCTGCGCAAACCATCATTACCCAGCCGGGCTTCGTCTTGACTGTTTTCCAAAGGTCGCCCAGCTGACCGTTCTTGGCGCACATGGCCACTGACCACAATCCGCTGAACGTATCGTTCAAGCCCGCGGCAAGCGCGGCGAGGGTGAAGGTGATTGCAAAAGTGCTAAGGGGTGCGTTGCCGTTCCATCCTTCGCCACCAAACCATGCTGCCCATACGCCTTGTGTTTCTCCCAGAGTTAAAAATGCCGTATACAGGCCGTAGCAAATGCCAGAAGCCACAGCGAAGGCTATCCCTTTTGTCATGTATTTGCGGTGACGCTGTTTTTGCAGGTTGGAAATGCTCTGTTGCATGTTTGCTCCTGTCGAAAGGGTGTCGGTTTCTAGGGGGGGGATCGCGTTAGTTGACGCCTGTTTGATAGAGGGCCAGTGATTTATCAAGGTACTTCTTGGCGTAGCGATAGTAGATGTACAGCCACTCTCCGACCGATTCGCCCTGGGATTCCTTGTAAAGGGACCAGAGATACCAGCACCAACCAGCAAAGGCAACTGCGGCATAGCAATGTTGAAGCTGTTCAATGGAAGCCTGGTTATCGAAATAAAGGGAGATAAGCTTGTCTGCTGCCGCCTCGTCAAGCTCACTGCAAACAATGAAGGTTCCCAGGTCTTGTGAAAAATCGGCCATGCCAGAGTATTCCCAGTCGATCAGCGAAAGAGTACCCTTTTCGTCCTTCAATAGATTCAAATAGAAGAAGTCGTTATGGCAAAGAACGGTACGCCCAACACCGTCGGTGCTGAATAGGTCGTAGAGATGCGCGAACTCCGATTCCAGCTGACGAAAGTCGGGGATGGCATCAAGGTCGGGGGGTTCGATAAGGCCTGCGTAGTCGCACGACTTCTGGAAGAAGTTGAAGCTAAGTGCCAATTTCGCATCAGAGCCGTGAAGCTTCTTGATAAGAGAGGTGGCTTCTTCTACGTCGGTAGGGTTTGAAGGGTCAAGCTGTTCGCAGTTGGGAATGAAACGGGAAACCTTCCAGCCCTTTGCGGGGTCTTCATAGATAAAGGTGTCGTCGATTTTCAGCGATCGAGCCAGTTCCTGCGCTTTTGTCTCTTCCTGGCGGTTGATTAGCTTGTCGGTGCCAACGCCGGGGTGGCGGTAGACGTACTCCCCGCTGTTGATGGCGAAATGGCAGGATAGGTTGGTAAGACCCTGCTTCAGGGGGTAGATATCATGAATTTCGCCTCGGGTGCAGCCAAGGGTGGCAACGATGTTATCGAAGGCTTCTGAATCGACGTTCTGGATGAACTCGGGGTCGAAAAGCCTTAGTTCATCGAGCGAATCGAACTCGTTGATCATGCCATCAGGGTAGGGTCGTACTACCATATCGAGCTCTTTGATGTGGTCGATGTAGATTTGCTCCCAAAGTTTGTCTGCGGTTTCGGGGCGGTCATATTCTGCGACAAGTATTTCGGAAAAACGCTTGGAGAACGCTTTGTCGAAGTAAACATGCCCAAGCATAATCAAAGAATCGGAGCCGCCGATGGTTACCCCGGCAATTCGCTTGTTCGGACCTTCCTTGATGCACCATTCAGGGGTTTCGCCCTTGCAGTACTGAGCTGCGTAGTATGCCTGATACACATACGGCTCGAAGGGGTTTTCGGTGAAGTAGTCGTCCGAAGAGCAGATAAAGGTATTGCCAAGCTTTTCGCGAACACGCATAAGGGTAGAGTTGTTGTTGCGCGATGCGTACTCGGGATTAATAACGATGGTTACACCAAACGTATCTTCGAGGTAGAAGAAGTATTCCTTCTTATAGCCTGCGACAACAGTAATGTCATTAATGCCCGCTTCTTTGAGCTGTTTGATTTGTCGTTCAATAAGCACTTCTCCTCGAACGCGAAGAAGGCCCTTGGGCTTTTCGTAGGAAATAGGGGCAAAGCGCGAAGAGAGGCCAGCCGCCATGATGATTGCATTATCTACCTTAAAGGGAGAAAGCGCTTCTTTGCCTTCTGTATTAATTTCGCCATTTGAGACCATGCCCTTTTCGGTGAGTGATTTAAGTGCAGCGTTTGCGCTTCCTAGCGAAATGCCCGATTTGCTTGCTATTTCGCGCTGGCTTATGGATGGCGTGCCGTTAAGAGCAACGAGCACATTGAATTCATTCTTAGATAGCAAAGGTTTCTCCCCGTTGGTTTGTTCAATATAAATAAGTATAGCCGAATATTGAACTTATGTTCAATATTCGGCTATATGGAAATAATTTGAACAAACAATAAACGGGACGACTGGCTTATCGCACCCATTTCCCGTCGGCGCCCACATAGTAACCCCCGACCCAGCGGTTGGTTGCCATTCGTCCATCGCCCAGCAGGTAGTAGTCGCCGATCCAGGTGGAGTAGCGCATGACGCCGCTAGGGTTGGAATAGTACCAGTTGCTGCCGACCTTGTACCATCCGGTTTTCATGGCTCCACTGCCGTTAAGGTAGTACCACTTTCCTCCGATGGATTGCCACCCGGTGAGCATGGCCCCCGACCCGTTGAGATAGTACCAGGCGCTTCCGATCCACTGCCATCCGGTGAGCATAATCCCCGATCCATTGAGGTAGTACCAGGTGTTGCCGGTTTTCAGCCATCCTGTTTGCATCGCTCCCGAACCATTGGCGTAATACCATTTGCTATCGACCTTGAACCATCCTGTTCTCATGGCTCCGGACCCATCAAGGTAATACTTGGTTTCGCCGAGTTCCAACCAACCCGTTCTCATTACGCCATTGCTATAGAGGTAGTACCAATCATTGTCGATCCACTGCCATCCGGTGAGCATGGTCCCCGAGCCGTTCATGTAGTACCAGTTTCCGTTGATTAGCTGCCACCCGGTGAGCATGGCGCCTGATCCGTTGAGGTAGTAAGTGCTGTTGCTGAGCTTCAGCCATCCAGTCTGCATGACGCCACTGCCATTGAAGTAGTACCAGCTGCCGCCAATTTTCTGCCATCCGGTTGCCATTGCTCCAGAACCATTGAGCCAATACCAGGAATTGTCGAGCTTCAGCCATCCAGTTTGCATCCAGCCAGAACCATCGAAATAGTACCAGTATCCATTGATGCGTTCCCAGTCGTTGCGTGTGTAGGAGCCGTCGGCGTGACGGTACCACCACTTGCCGCCGCTGTTGATCCAGCGGTCAACATTCAGGTAACTCAGGCAATCTTCTTTTTCGCTGCGGTAGCGATTCTGCCATCCTTTCCAATATATCTGCTGCTTGGGGTAGCGCTTGGAAACATTGTTAACAACGAAGTCGCAGAGCGTAACAATCAACGTTTCGTCGGACATGGATTCGTTGATGCCTGAATACTTGAAAAACCAGTTTGCGCCGTAGTAGTTGCCGTTTTTGATATACGAGGCGCCACCGCCGGCTCCGAAGAGGTTGACCATGCCCCAGCATAAGCCTTTGATGCAATCGGGGCGGTTGTCGAGGTTGATGCCGAATGCGCCCAGGCACCCGCGGGCTCCTAGCGATCCGCTGTAATACTCCGTGTAGGCCCAGCCGTTTTGCAGCCGTGAAAACTCATTGGGGTCGGCTTTGTATGCGGCGTGCCATGCGGTGTTAAGGTCGTTGCCCAGTCGGGTAAAAGTGTTGTTGCTTCTTGTTGCGCCCGTTACATCCCATCCGTAGCGGTCGCCGATGACCTTGAGGGTTTTGTATTTTGAGGGATTGTACTGATATACCGCTTTAAGGAAGCTGCCCAGGCCATAGCGGTTGTCGAATTGGAAATAGCCCATTGCATGGTAGCCATCGCCCGAGCTAAGTCCTTGGTCGTAATTGCAGCTGCTTTCATACTTGCAGAAATAAAGCATCTCGTCGCTGAACGTCATGGGGGAAACGCTGGAACCATTTGAGTAAAGTTCGATCTCGTTGGTATCTGGTGGGTATATATCCGTAATATCGGTGGAACCGTCAAGCCCGTCTGCCCATATTGCAAGCTTGCCATCGCTGTAGTCAGGTTCGGAAAATTCGGCGTCAGTATCGTATTCGCCGTCATCCATTGCTGCGATATCGGAATCGTCGTACTCGTCCGTGTTGCCTGTGGTCTTGTCATCCACGTCGGTTTCGGACAGATCGAGTTTTGAGGCTATGCCATCGTCATAAAATGCTGAGTTTTGGTTGCTTGGGTCATTTGTTTTAGTCTCATTGCCTGCATTGATGGTATCTGCGAATGCGGGGCAAGGTAAGAGACCCGTTACCAAAACCAATGAAAGGATGGAGCTGAATATTTTTTTCTCAAACGTCATGCAAGCTGCCTTTCGTGAATTGTCCTTTCGATAATATCTAAACATGCGATGTTTTGTCGGGGTTCGTTGGTGGGCGAGCCTTTGTTTTCATGTGTGGCACACAAGTTGTGACCGCTAAAGAAAAAGGGCGAGGGGGTGAACCCCTCGCCCTTTAGTTGCTATCCGTAAATTACAACCGTGGTACCAGCGTAGATGTTGTTGTATATCCACTGCGCATCAGGGTATGCCATTCTGATGCAGCCATGGGAAAGGCTTTTCCCCAGCTCGTTGTTTGAAGCAAGAATTGTATGGAAGAAGTATCCGCCGCTGATCTGTGTGCACCATTTTGCGCGGCTATCGGTGCTCAGTGCCATCCTTTTTCCGCCGCTAGTTCGGAACATTCCTGTGATTGTGGGGCTGCTTGGCGCTCCTGTAACACAGTCAACGTAATACTGCAGGGACCAATTGTGTGACGAGCCCCTATAGATACCAACTTTATGAGTCGATCTGTTTACGGCAATGAGCCATTGGGTTCCACTGTTGCATCCCCAGATTCGATCTGTCATTTGGGCGCGTTCCGGGTTGGGGACCCAAGCTCCGCTGCCATTGAAGTAATACCAAGTGCCGCCGATCCATTGCCACCCGGTGAGCATCGCGCCCGAGCCGTTCATGTAGTACCAGTTGCTGCCGATCCATTGCCACCCGGTGAGCATCGCGCCCGAGCCGTTCATGTAGTACCAGTTGCTGCCGATCCATTGCCACCCGGTGAGCATCGCGCCCGAGCCATTAAGGTAATACCAGGTGTCGCCAGTTTTCAGCCAACCGGTTTGCATGGCGCCAGAGGAATCCATGTAGTACCAGTTACCACCGACTTTTTGCCAGTTGGTCAGCATTTTGCCGCTGTAGTTGAATAGGTACCAAGCCCCATTGATCTGCTCCCAGCCGGTTGACACAACGCCTGAAGAGGGATTGATGTAATAGGTTTCGGTTCCGTCCTTAATCCAGCCGGTCATGGCCTTATGGGATATGGGATCAGCATAGGTTTTCACCCCACCACCGAGGTTTACCCAGCCTGAGCAAAGAACGCCATTGCTCTTTAATGTGCCGTCAGCATCGCGAGCTATGTTGCCAAGCGCCCCAGAAGACGAAGCAAAGCGAGCATTTCCTGTCGTGTCAACTTTCACCCAGCAAGTTGACACCATTGCGCCTGAATCCTTGAAAAAGTAATCGGATTCATCGATCGTCTGCAATCCTGTTAGCATGGGATGCTTTGGGTCGGAGGGGTCGAGCCAGTACCAAGAGCCGCCAGTTTTCAGCCAGCCAGAACTCATTGCCCCCGATCCGGAAGCCCAATGCCAGGCGCTGTCTTTGCACCAGCCATTACGAATCATGGCGCCAGAAGAATTGCACCAATAATACGTCCCATTATCGTTGACGAGTTCATTGGCTGCCATCTTTCCGTCTTGCGAGGGGTCCATCCAGTACCACTGGTTGGAAACATGACGCCAGCCAGTTGCCATTGCTCCATTGTTGTCAACGCGATACCAAGATCCGCCATAGCCCTTTACCCAATGAGCTGAAGTGGCAAGTGCTCCTGAGCCTTCGGCAAACCACCATTTGCCATTGTCATCTTTGATCCATCCAGTCTGCATGGCGCCCGAATTGTGGTCCAGCCAGTACCAGGAGCCGCCACTGCTAAGCCATCCAGTCTGCATGGCGCCGGAGGAGGCCAGGTAGTACCATGACCCCCTCTTTTGCCAGCCAGTAAGCATGGCTCCCGATCTGTTCATCAGATACCATTTTCCGTCGGCTGCTTTCACCCAGCCAGTTGCCATTGCGCCGGTTTTGTCATTGAGCCAATACCAATTTCCGCCAGCATAAAGCCATCCGGTGCGAAGCGCACCATTGCTGTTTGGATACCACCAATTTCCGTCGGCCTTAACCCATCCGCTGCCAGTTACGATAGCCCCTGACGAAGTGGCATGGTACAGAGCGCTGCCAACAGAGAAGTTTCCTGTGATCATCTTGCCGTCTGCCCCGAGGCGGTACTGCTTGCCGCCTGCTTTAACCCATTTCGATTCGGTAGCCTTTGAGGAATTGGCAAACCAATACCAAGAACCTTCGAAATCGCGCCAGCCGGATATGGCCGCCTCAATGCCGTTGGAGTAATTGGTTAGATGTCCGTTTTCCAGCACGAGTCCATTTTTTGCTGCCTCTGCAGGCTCAGAAGAGCTTGTGTTTGACGGCGAGCCTGGAGTGGTTGTCTCTGCCGCTTTCTCTGGAGATTCGCTTTTTGGAGCGGGCTCATTTCCTGTTGGCGCTTCCCCGGCAGGAGGTTCTTGCATTTGCTCCGCGTAGCCGGAATTAGTTGAGCTCACCCCATTTTGAAGCTCGTTTGCCATTGCGGCAGCGGGCGTAAGCGTCAGCGCAAGCGCCGCGGTGATTAATAAAAAACCAATCCGTGAAATTGCAGTGTTCATTTTATGTATCCCTCACCTGGTCGGCGATATTTTGATAGCTCAATTGTACCTGTTTGATCGCTGCATTATCAGGGGATACTGTTAATTATGATTGTGGAAATATTTATTGGAAGGCGGCAAATAGCCCTTATTGCGAAATGGGCTTATGTTAGACGAGTCGGTTGTCGTGGTTTGCAAATCGCATTCATCTTCTAGATACTGAGACGAGTCTTGGTGTCGGAAGAAAACTGCTTTCATGGAGAAAGGCACGATACCGACTGCGATATTGCGTGTACGCCTTTGGCATCGTGGACGCTTTTAAGCGTTGCGATGACGTGAGATGCTTGGGAGGTCACATATGAAGAAGCTGCTGCTGTTGGGCGGTCCGGTATTCCAAAAACCTGTTGTAGAGAGAGCTAAGGCTATGGGGCTGCGAGTGGGCGTTGCTGACATTAGCCCGGATGCTCCGGCTGCGCAAATTGCAGATGATTTCTTTTGCGGCTCCATTAGGGATTTCGACGCCATGCTCGAGATTGCCAAAGAATATTTGCCTGACGCCATTGCTAGCGGGGCATGTGATACTTCGGTTGTGACCGTCTCCAAGCTTTGCGAGGAGCTGGGGCTGCCGGGCAATTCGGTGGAGGCGGCGCTTAATTCCACCGACAAGCATCGCATGATAGAGTGCTTCGCTCGGAAAGGGGTTGCTCACCCTTCCTTCGTCGTTGCAAAGAAAGAAGATATAGGTCAGTTCGCCCCTGAAATCCCTTACCCGATCATCGCGAAGCCGACAGATAGTGCTGGTGGCCGTGGTGTGAATTTGGTCCATTCGCGCGAGGAACTCATGCCCGCTCTTCTTGCCGCTTCGGAGGCGGGGCTTTCTGGCGATGTTCTTGTCGAGGAATATATGATCGGTCCAGAAGTAAGCGTTGAGCTTCTTGTTGTTGACGGCGTAGCCCATGTACTTCAGGTGACGGACAAGCTAACTTCTGGTGCTCCTAATTACTTTGAAATCGGCCATTGTCAGCCGACAAGCCTCAAAGACGAAGATCGTGCCGCTATTTCGGAATTAGCAAAGGCTGCTGTTTTGGCTGTCGGGCTGAAGAACAGTGCAGCTCACGTTGAGATAATCGTGACGCCCAATGGCCCCAAGATGGTCGAGTTGGGAGCTCGTTTGGGTGGGGACTGGATTACTTCTTATCTTATCCAGGGCTCTGTTGGGGGCATCGACATGATTGAATGCATGGTTAGGATCGCGTTGGGCGAAAAGCCTAGCATAAACGGGTATTACGACAGTGGAAGCTATGTGGCAACTAGGTTCCTTCCAGCAAGCGAAGGCGTATTGTTGGGGCTTGACGGTCTAGATGCTGCAAAGTCTTCGAGCGGGGTCCTTCATGTTGAGCGCCATGGTGTTATTGGCGAACGCTACGAGAAGGCCGTCGATGATTCGGCCCGCTTTGTTTCGGTTGTTGCGTGTGGTGGATCTCGAGAGGAAGCTCTTGATAATTGCAAGCGAGCACTTGAACTTGTGGAAGTGAGAATAGGGAGACCTTAATTATTGGCAGCGCCATCCGCAATCGCTTTTGATGCCTCGCAGGAAAACTAGTTCCTAAGAGCGGCAAGAAGGGCGTTCGCTGAGGTGTCCCAGGTAAAGTGGTTCCTAACTCGCTTTGCTACCTTGCTCCCCCTTTCCGTTGCCCCTTCGGGATCGCTTACCGCCTTGCTGAGCGCGGTAGCTATGTCGTTGGAGCTCATCGAAGGAAGCATGATGCCGTACTCATTTGAGGGGGCAATTTCTTTCATGCCTCCGACGTCGGTTGCTATTGGGGCGGTGCCGCAAGCCGCAGCTTCCAAGAGAACCGTAGAAAAACCCTCAGATCGTGAGGGAAGACAAAAGTAATCCGATTGCTTAAGGAGTGCAGCGAGATCGCTTTTGTTAAGCATGCCAGGGGTTATAACGTTCGGGCATGCAAGTGCCTTGACCTTGGGGAGCAGGGGGCCATCGCCTGCCATGACGGCGACGATGCTTGGGTGCTCCGATGAATGGCGTTCGGTAAGGTGCGAGATCGCCTCCGCAAGTTGCATAACTCCCTTTTCCGGGACGAAGCGCCCTGCGCTCGCGACGAGCAAAGCATCGTTGGGGATATTGAATTCGGCTCGAAAATCGCGCGAGCTTGCTTGCGAAAGGTACTCGTCTGCCCCAATGGCGTTGGTAATTTCACCGCAGGACGAAATCCCGAAATGGGAAAGCCATTCGCTTGCTTTCTGCGACACGGCAAAACAGCGGGGTTTTGAGTGCTTTGCAAGCATCGTCATTGTGTGCTCGACGATATTCAGCGGAATGTCCAGAGCGGGGTTTCCCAGGGTGAGATGCGCCGAGCCGTGCTCAATAAGAACGGGCTCGATGCCCTTTTTTCTCGCAAATTTTAAGCCAAGGATACTTAAAGGGTAGAAACGCGTATTTACCACAACATGATCGACGGCTTGAGAATCGAGCCATTTCCAAAGCGCATCGCTAGAAGCATGCTTCTTAGATAGCGGGAATCTGCCGTTGAGCAGGGGGCTGCAGGGTAGCCTCACAATCTCAATGCCCTTGGCGCTTTCTTGCTCGAGCGCGTTGTCTGTGTTATTCGTAACAACGATTACCCGATGGCCTTTTTTAACCAAGGCATTTGCGATTCCTTTGGTGTAGGTTTCGACACCGCCAACATGGGGCTCGTATAGAGCAGAGAAAATGCAAATGCAGCAAAAAGAGCTTGCATTGCTGTGCGTCGGTGTGTTGTCGTTGCTGGTCTGCATGGTGTCCTCGCAGAATTCTGCTTGTTGCCTGTTGAATACGAAAAGGATATACCCTTACGAGATTGTTCTATTTACGGAATGTAATGGGCGATACAATTAACATTTGTGTAAAAGCGTTATCGATTTAGGGAGTAGTTCGAAAGTGGACAACGCTATCGGGGGTCGCCGCGTGCTTGCGGTTGTTCCTGCGTACAACGAACGAGACAATATTGTTTCGACAATTGAAGACCTGCGTACCAATGCGCCAGGGGTTGATTACGTTATCGTCAACGATGGTTCGAAAGACGATACGCTTGCCATTTGCCGCGAGCATGGCTACAACGTTATTGACCTGCCGGTAAACCTTGGTCTTGCTGGAGCCTTTCAAACAGGAATGCGCTATGCCTACGAGCAAGGCTACGATTACGCAGTGCAGTTCGATGCCGATGGCCAGCATTCAGCTGCTTATATCGAGGATATGGTTGCGTTGGCGGAGAGAAACCACGTAAACATTGTTATTGGCAGTCGCTTTGCTTCAACCAAGAAACCCTTTTCCGCTCGTATGATGGGCAGCGCTCTGATTACCGCAATGATTCTTGTTACCACGCGAAAGCGCATTCAGGACCCTACGTCGGGTATGCGCCTTTTCGACAAGATGATGATCCCCTTGCTTGCAAACGAGCTCGACCTTGGCCCCGAGCCAGATACCGTGTCTCTGCTAATGCGTTGGGGCTATAAGGTTGAGGAAATTCAAGTTGAAATGCGTGAGCGCACGGCTGGCGAAAGCTACCTGAACTTCACCAAGTCAGTTGCGTACATGCTTCGAATGAGCATTTCTATTCTATTGGTTCAGTGGTTTAGGAGGAAAAAGTGAGCTTGCTTTTCTCCGCAACGCTGCTTATAAGCGCCCTTTTAATTTTTTGGCTGATTCTTCGCAAGATCCGCCGTTCCGAAGTGACCATCGCTGATTCCACGTTTTGGTTTTTGTTTGCCCTGAGCTTGGTGCTAATGGGTGTGTTTAGACAGATTCCTTTTTTCTTTGCGGGCATTTTCGGCATCGAAAGTCCTGCTAACTTTGTATTTGCTTATGTTATTGCCGTATTGATCTTGCGTGAATTCTATTCGACTGTAGAAATCTCCCAATTGCGTGCAAGGGTTCGTGGGTTGGCGCAAAAAGAGGCGCTGAGTAGTCGCTCCGCTGATACGACTGCTGTATGTGCGGTGGATGGCAAGGGAGCTTTTTCGTCGTGCGATAACGTTTCTGAGAGGGTGTAAGCCTTGGAGCCATTGACTGTCGATGACGTTAAACTGATCGAGCTTGAAATCATGGATGAAATTGACCGCGTATGCAATGAGCACGGCGTACAGTATTTTCTGGGCTATGGAACGCTTCTAGGTGCTGTGCGTCATGGGGGGTTCATTCCGTGGGATGACGATATGGACATTGTAATGATGCGCGATCAATACGAGCTGCTAATGTCGCATTTTAATGAATGGCGCACGACTGATCGCTTTAAATTGGTTTCGTATCGCGACGGCTCGTCGATTTATCAGTTTGCGAAGATCGTCGATACAACTACTGTCTTTTACGAGAAATTTGTAGGAAAAGATGCCGCTACGGGGGTTTGGGTCGATGTTATTCCCCTGGAAAACTATGACCCCTCGAAAACCGCCCTTTTGAAAAAACATGCTATTTGGAGTTTGTGGCGTAGCTTTGCTGTCGCCGATCCCACTGTGGGGTCGAGTGCTATTGTGCGCTTGGCAAAGCGCCTTGTCTGCCCAATTGCAAAGCGCTCTGATCCTTACAAGCTTGCTCGAAAGCTTGATGATCTTGCGCGTGAAATGAATTTGCCTGATGCCGAAAGAGTTATCAATTTTGTTATCAATGGCATCATTGATAAGACATACCCAAAAAGTCTGTTTGAGCCTGTGCGCATAAAATTTGAAGGTCGGGAATATATGGCTCCTGCTGGAGCCGAGGAGATTCTCGCTATTGAATATGGTGAATGGCGCATTCCTCCTGACGAGGCCGATCGCGCTATCCATATGCTGGAAGCGTATCGGCTATGAGGGATGCGCAAGAATCTCAGGCCTCATCAGCTTTTGGATCGGCGGGAGACGTATCGAAAAGCAGGACACCCAGAGGTTTGTCCGTAAAGGCGAACATGGTTTGGAACTCGATAGGCTCCACGACCTATCTTGCTTGCCAGTGGTTTACGACTATTTTTGTGGTGCGTCTGTCAGCGGGTTACGATGATGCGGGTCTGCTTTCTCTCGCTATGTCTGTTGTGGGCATTTTCGGTACGTTTGCCAATTACAAGATGGGAACTTACCAGATTTCGGACATCAAACACGAAAATACCGTTGGGGAATATATGGGCTTCCGCTGCTTTACGCTTGTGGTTGCTTTTGTTGGTTGCATGGTATATGCGGCTTTAACGTGTGTGCCTGAAGCGCTTGTTACGGTGGCTCTGTTTTATGCCTTTAAAGCTGTGGGCCTTGTGATCGATATCCTTCACGGGGTCGATCAGGTGAACCGCCGCATGGACTATATCGGAAAGTCGTTTATACTGCAGGGCCTATCAACCTTAATTGCATTCGTTGCGGTCTATTGGACAACACAAAGTCTTGATCTATCTATCATCGCCATGACGGTTGCTGCGCTGTGCGTTCTCCTATTCTTTGACTTGCCCCATTGCCAACGTTTTGAGCGCGTTCGCGTCACTCTTTCCCGTGGAAAGGCCTTCTTTTTTCTGAAAACTTCATTCCCCGCTGTGGTTGCTTCCGTTGCGGCGAGTGCCATTTTTGCTATCCCTAAGCAATACTTGGCGTTGTCCGTTGATTCTGCGGCACTTGGTATCTATTCTTCCGTTGCAGCGCCCGCCCTCATTATTCAGATGGGCGCTCAATATCTTTATGGCCCCCTGCTTGATATCTTCCCGAGATTGTTTTTCGAAGGTGATACGCGCGGTTTTGTGGCGTTGTTGGGGAAGACTATCGCCGGGATTGTGGGCGTTACCGTGGTGTGTGCTATTGTCTTAGAGGTTGTTGGGGCGTGGGCGCTTGCGCTTCTATTCGGTGAGAGTATTGTGCCCTATGTATATTTGCTTCAACCGATAATTATTTCGACGGCGGCTACTGCGTTCCTATGGTTCTTTGGCGATTTGTTGATTACGCTGCGACATTTTTGGGCATATTTTGCGGGAAGTGTCGTAGCTCTTGCAGCCGTTATTCCTCTTACATTTGTTTGCGTAACTGTGTGGGATATGAATGGCGTGAGCTTTGCCGGAATTGGCGCATGTCTTGCTGGCGTAGCGGTTTTATCGTTCTTTCTGGCTAGGGTTTTACGGAAAGGACCTGACGAGATTGTCGTTCCTAACGGTGAATCCAAGAATACCGAGGAGACAAGCTAATGCGCGTTTTGCAGGTAATTGGCGTCATGGATCGTGGTGGTGCCGAGACCATGGTGATGAACCTCTATCGAGCCATAGATCGTGAGAAGATTCAATTCTACTTTCTTGTGCACGAGCAGCGCGAAGGTGATTATGATGCGTAAATCGTGCGTTTAGGCGGTCGTATTTTTCGTGTGCCCCGCTATACGGGTCTAAATGCGATCTCGTATCGACGCCGCGTTCGCGCTCTCTTCGCCGCCCATCCAGAATGGTGCGTGGTGCATGGCCATATCGGTTCGTGCGCCCCGCTGTATTTGTCCGAGGCGAAACGCGTAGGCGCGTTCGCGATTGCCCATAGTCATGCCCAGAATTACGGGAGTAGACTTTCTGGGCTGGCCTTTAATGTTGCCGCTCGCCCAGTTCGTCGTATTGCCGATTATTTCATGGCATGCTCGAGGGAAGCTGGCCTCGATCGTTTCGGGCGGTCAATTGTAAGGGGAGGCCGATTCGCCATTGTCCCAAATGGCATTAACATGGCGAGTTACGCCTGCGGTGAAAGGGAACATGCGGAGACAAAAGCTGATTATGGGCTTGCGGGTCGTCCTGTTGTCTGTCATACGGGAAGACTTATTCCTGTCAAGAATCACGAGTTTTTGCTAGAGGTGTTTGCCCGCGTGGTGCAAGCGCTTCCAGGCGCAGTTTTGTTGCTTGCTGGGCGCGGGGAGCTTGAATGCCATCTTAAAGAGCGTGTGAGCGAGTTGGGGCTGGAAAAATCGGTTCGCTTTCTTGGCGTAGTTGATGATGTGCCGCGACTTCTCCGTGCTGCTGACGTGTTCGTCTTTCCCTCGATTAATGAGGGGCTTGCGCTGTCGGTTGTCGAAGCTCAGGCATCGGGTTTGCCAACCATTGTTTCGACGGGCGTACCTGAACTTGCCGTTGTGAGCGATCGGGTGTGCCGAATGCCTTTGTCCTCTGGCGTTGAAACTTGGGCGACCGAGTGCGTCGATAAACTTCGTTTCTCATTGTCTTCCGAACGTAGTGATGCGTGCGACCAGGTTAGAGAGCATGGTTTTGATATCGCGGATACTTCTGTGCGCCTTGCTGCGTTCTATGAGACTGCGAAGAAAGGCGATTGCGCACAATGGTAAACTGTATAAGCTTTTGGGGTTGGTGAGTGCGTTGCAATATGAAGATAGGGAGCTTAGAAGGCTTCAGCTTCTTGAACTGCGAATATTGCAGGACATTGATCGAGTTTGCGACGAGCTCGGAATAACGTATTTTCTTGATTCTGGCTCTGTGCTGGGAGCCCTGCGCCATAGGGGCTTTATCCCTTGGGATGATGATATTGATTTGGGAATGCCCCGTGCTGATTACGAACGCTTTGTTCATGAAGCGCCAAAGCTTTTGGGGGACGAATATGTAGTCTCAACACCAGAGATAAATCCCAGCCAAGCGGCCCTTTTTTGCAAGGTTTGGCTTCGTGGAACTCGTTTTGCAACAGAGGAAACCATTCAAGCTGGTTTTAACCAGGGCGTTTTTGTCGACATTCTTCCCTATGACGCTCTGTCGAGGGATGAAAAATTGGCGAGAAAGCAGCGCCGCTCGTGTCGTTTTTGGCAGAGTGTATCGTACCTCTATCATGCGAAGAGCATAGTACTTCCCCATGATGGCGTGGTTGCTTCAATTGAGCATCTTGCTTGTGGTTTTGCTCATGTTGCGGCTCGAGCATTGTTTACTCACGATAAAATTGTTTCATCTTTCAACAGAGCTGCAACGTTGGCAAACGATGCCGAACAAGTGCCTGAAGAGCTTGTTGTCATGGCTTACTCAACGTATAAGCCCTACAAGACATCCATGATGCTTCCTCCTTCAATGGTCTTATTTGAGGGGCATGAGTTTCCTGCCCCTGCGCAATCTGAGGCATTTTTGTGTCAGCTTTATGGCGATTGGCGTGAGCTTCCCCCTGTTGGGAAACGTCGCAATCATGCACCTGTAGAACTTGATTTTGGCGACATAGAACCTCGATAGTTTGTCAGTGCCGCTTTGGTTGGCATTCGGAGCAGCGTTTTTTTGTTGGGAGTTGTTTTTGATCTTGCTTTGACTCCCGTCCCTCATGATGGTGCTATTGGTCAGTGAAATAAGACGGGTTTTGAACGTGATAAAGTGGTAATTGTTTGCCGTGGATGATGTTGCGAATTCGAGTTCTGGAGTTTGGGACAATTCGCTGGTGAGCCAGCGCGTTGGCTCTTGACGTTTGAAAGGACATTTAACATGTTGAATTTTGCTGTCGGCCCTGTTCCTTCTGACCCGAGGGTTAGGGCGCTTGGCGGGGAAGACTCCCCGTACTTTCGCACGTCAGAGTTTTCCCAGGCTATGCTCGAAAACAAACAAATGCTGTGCAGCCTTGCCTCTGCGTCAAAGGGCTCAAGGGCAATATTCCTAACTAATTCGGGAACAGGCGCAATGGAGGCAGCTGTTATGGGGCTGCTTGATCCCGAAAAAGACAAAGCGCTTGTTGTGGACGGCGGCAGCTTCGGGCACAGGTTCCGTCAGATGCTCGATCTCCATGGAATTGCGAATGTCGCAATCGAGCTTGAGCCGGGCACTCCGCTTACGTCTGGGCATCTCGAAGCGGTTGAAGGCGACTTCACCGCTTTCTTAGTCAACCTTGGGGAAACGTCCCAGGGCGTTTTGTACGATGCCGAAGTAATTGGAGCGTACTGCCGTGAGCGCGACCTCTTCCTGATCGTAGATGGAATCAGCTCGTTCCTTGCCGACCCGTTTGACATGGAATCAATGGGCGCCGATGTCCTTATTACCGATGCTCAAAAGGCTCTTGCCTGCCCGCCCGGTATTGCTCCTATGGTGCTCGGTCCTCGCGCCGTCAAGCGCGCCCAGACCTTGCCCCAACCTTGCATGTATTTCGATTTGGCGGATCTGCTTAAAAATCAGGAACGCGGACAAACCCCATTCACCCCAGCAGTAACAACGCTCCTGCAGATTCATGAGCGCATGTCTCAAATTGTTGCTTCGGGCGGGGCTGCTTCTGCGGTGGCTTCGTGCGCTGCTTTGGCGGAAGATTTCCGCAGGCGCATTGTGGAGTCGGGCCTTCCTTTCGAAATGAGGCTCGTTTCTCCTTCGAATGCTGTTACGTATATTGATTGCCCCGATGTTTCGGCTAAGGCGCTGTTTACCCTGCTGAAGGATGAGTACGGCATCTGGCTATGCCCGAACGGAGGCGCCAAGGCGGATTCTTCGTTCCGCGTTGGGCATATTGGGAACCATCCTCTGTCCGACAATGCTCTTTTGATGTCGGCTCTGAAAGAGGCCGTTTCGCGTTTGGGCGCTAAATAGATTGGAGCCTTGCATGGTTAAGGTAATTACCTATGGCACCTATGATCATTTGCATAGGGGCCATATTCGCCTCTTAGAGCGCGCTAAGGCACTGGGCGATTATCTGATTGTTGGCGTCACTTCGGACGATTTCGACAAGCAGCGCGGCAAGATCAATGTTCAGCAGCCACTTGAAGAGCGAATTGCCGCCGTGCGCGCAACCGGCATCGCCGACAAGATCATTGTTGAAGAATACGAAGGCCAGAAAATTGACGACATCAAGCGCTATGGTGTAGATATCTTCACTGTTGGGTCCGATTGGGAGGGGCACTTCGATTACCTTTCCGAGTTTTGCCAAGTTACCTATCTCGAGCGCACTCAGGGTGTTTCGAGCACCGAGATCCGTAGTTCAAAAGAGCTTCGCGCTGGTTTGGTTGGCTACACGGCCTACATGAACCGCGTGTTCCATGAATGCGGTCTGGTTAACGGCTTGAAAGTTGCAGCGGTTTGCTCCGACAACATTGGCGACTTCGATGAAGATGTTCTGCGTGTTGATTTCCTTACCTCCAATTACGAAGAGCTGCTTGATGCTATAGATATCGTCTATATCCACTCTCATCCCGATTATCACTATGATCAGGTGAAAAAGGCGTTGCTGGCAGGGAAGCACGTTATGTGCGAATCGCCTATTGCGAAAAGCTCGGACCAGTGCAAAGAGCTTTTTGCGCTCGCAGACGAGCGCAACCTTGTGCTGATGGATTCGCTCCGTACCGCGTATTCAACCGCCTACACCCGTCTTCTGCTGCTAATTAAAGGCGGGCGTATTGGTGATGTGGTTTCCGTTGATGCGACGTGCACTAACCTCAAAACGAACTTCGGAGCCTTTGCCGATTCAAGCCTTAAATGGAGCAGCATGACGGCATGGGCCCCAACTGCCTTGCTTCCCATATTCCAGATACTCGGGGTCGATCCAGCAAGGATGCGCATAGCTTCGAAATGCCCTGAGGGCAACAAATCCTTTGACGATTTTTCTCGAATATCCATCGAGTATCGTGATGCTATTGCGTCTGCAAAAGTTGGCGCAGCTGCTAAATCCGAGGGCGATCTTGTTATCTCTGGCACCAAGGGCTACGTATATGTTCCTGCTCCGTGGTGGAAGACCGAGTATTTTGAAATACGCTACGAAGACCCTGCCGATAATAGGCGCTACTTCATTCAGCTCGATGGTGAAGGCATCCGATTTGAGTGGGTTCAGTTCCTAAGAATGATTGCGGCTATGGCAGATGGTCTTACTGGCGAAGAAGTGGTGCGTCGCGAGGGCCGTATAGAGCGAGAAGTGTCTTGTGCGATATGTGATGCGGTCTCCGATTTCGAAAACGGCGAAGGCGTTTTTTATCTAGGGCCATCATGACAATATTGGGCGGGAGTAGTTTTTTGATTGGTAATCCCAGAAAGCAATTGTTCAAGTGATGTGCGCTTCAAAACTGGACAGGTTCATAAGAGCGTTGGAGGTTTGCTGAAGAATGAAATGGGTGCACAGGGAATAGAATTTGAGGAGATTGCAGATTATGCCGTTCTTCTTGTTTATCTAATAACTAAGCTTGGCTTTACGAAGACGGAGAGAAAACGTTTTCTTAACTCCTTTGTTGACGAGTTTGAAAGATATCGCTCTGTTCTGCCGTTCTCTATTTATTCGCAATTTGTCGGCACGCAGGCTCGGTCAAAGGTGGAAGCTGCTCGTAGGTTTACGGAAAATCACTAGATAATTTAGCCAAGACCCGGTAAGTCATTGTTTTAATAGCAGTGCTTGCCTGCGGGTGGCACCTAAGAGGGCACGATGCGTCGTGCCCTCTTTTAATTCATCCCCAGCACTTTCCCCACAACGGCTTTTGCTCCGTATTTCTCCAGGAACCAACCGGCTCTAAGGCGTATTGCCTGGGCATTGCTTACGTGCTTCCCACTCAGGGCAACTTCCAACAGCTTGCGGTCGTGCTTCTTCAGCTTGAGTTCGCTTGCGCTGCGGCCTTCCCAAAAGCCATTGAAGATGCGGGCATATTCGGGTAACAGCTCGTTGCGTACGCCTTCTGGCAAGCAGAACAGCCCATACAGCACGAACTCAATGGACCAGCTCACAATTTCCGAGTTGTACTCTTCCAGGCCAAAGCGCTTCTTCCAGGCACCGAAAATACGCTGGGTCATGGGCAAGTGCTTGCGGCTCTTGGCCTCCAAATCGTCATTGGTTTTCGACGTAAGCGACCCTTCGCGCTCAATGCGATACTCGTACAGCTTGTCGCTTATCAGTGCCGTTTTCCTTGAATTGGGGTAGATATCAAAGAAAAACACCTGGTCTTCGCCGAAGGGCAACGCTTCTTCGAAGCGAATGCCGCATTCGTCCAAGAACGCTTTGCGGCAAGCAGCGCGAATGTAGGGAGTGCTCTGCTCTTCGAACATCAGCGCGGGCTTGAATCCGTCATACACCACATCGCGCGGGCTTAACTTCAACGTTATCCAGGGCGTAGCCGCTTCGGCAGGGTTGCAATAGCCGCCAAAAGTCACCACGTCGGCATTGGTTTCGGCGAATGCTTCGGCAATGCGTTGGCAGGCATTGGGCGTGAAGCGGTCGTCCGCATCAAGGAAGCCAATGTAGGTTCCGCGCGCCGCATTAATTCCTGCGTTTCGTGCAGAGGAAAGGCCGCCGTTTGGCTTGTCTACGATAACGATGCGCGCATCTTCCTTCTGGCGCTTTGCCAGGATTCCGCGTGAGCCGTCGGGGCTGCCATCATTCACACATACTATCTCAATGCCTGAAAGCGTCTGCGCTTGCAGTGAATCCAAGCATGCATTCAGATAGTCTTCCACGTTGTACACGGGAACAATAACTGAAAGGGTAGGGTGCTGCGGGGCGCCATTCGCGCGCGTTACCGTTGGGGGGGTGGTGGCAGGTTTCGCCATGTCGGCCATCGAGCCTGGCGCCGTTTCGCTGTGGTTCGCTTTGCTCGCCATGGGCTATTTCGCCACCTTGTTTTTCAGCAGCTTCACAATTAGCGGCAGGCCGCCAATGCGGTAATAGTGTTTGAAAGTATTCAACTTACCTGGCGCTGCGTATTCGGTGCGGCACTTTGCAAATGTTTCGGGATCTTTGATTAGCGCGCGAAGGTCGGCTTCAGCCCAAGGCCCAAACAGCGCCAGGTCAATGCGGCCGGCGTCCAAATCTGCCTTCAACTCCTGCGCGGCGTGCTTCAAAAATTCGGCGCGCAGTTCAGCGGAAAGGCGATCGTGGTTCCACAGGTAGCTGTTGAATTTCATGCGCTCCAGCACGCTTTGCAGACGCTGCTTCTTTTCCGGGTGCGCATCAAGCCAGCGCTGCATTTCGGCGTACTCGTCGCACACGCAATACACCTTGCCGGGGGAATTTACCGATGAAGCTTCGTTGTCTTGGCGGTATTTCAAAATTTGAGTAGAGCTAAACGCAGTGCGTTCGGCGGCGGCCCATACCTTAAAGGCAAAGCCAGCATCCTGGTACGACGCACCTGGCGTTTCCAAGAAGCGAATGTCGTTTTCCTGCAGGAAGGTGCGGTTATACATACCCGACCAAATTGATGGCTTTGCATAGAAAGGTTCAAACACTTCCTGAGGGTTGACCAGCTTGCCGCAGAGCCCTTCGCTAATTACATGGCAGGGCTCCAGCTTTTCGTTCTGGCTCCAGTAGAACCAGAAGTCAGCCTTTACCGCCTGTGCGTTGTGCATGGTTGCCAGGCTATGCAGCACTTCCAGTGCATCGGGCGTGAACGCATCGTCCGATTCCAAGATGGCTACGTATTCGCCCGTTGCCGCATCAAGCCCTTGGTTCATGGATGCTCCATAGCCGGAATTGGCTTTGTCAATCACGCGAAAGCGGCCGTCCGCATCAAGGTATTCCTGCACAATGGCGCGGGAGCTGTCGGTGCTGCCGTCGTTAATGCAGATCGCCTCGAAATCGGTGAAGCTTTGGGCCAGCACGGAATCTAGGCATTCGCGCAGGTATTTCTCCACGTTGTAAATGGGTATAAGCAAGCTAATTGCGGGCACGGCGGATCCTTTCGCTATTGCTGCGCAGCGTGCGTTTTTGTTTAACATTTCTATGATAAAGGTTATGGCTCGGGTTGCCTGTTCCGCTGGTGCGTCTCTGGCAAAAAGAGATAAAAATGGACTGGGGCTAATGGGCCCCATGTGCCGGTGGCTTGTATGACGAATGCTGTTTTCCCTGTTGCTGTTAAACACTTTGTTGGTAACAGGATCTGAAACTCGAGGTGAATAACCTTGAGGGGGAGTAGACTTTCTGTGGCGGAAAAGGGACAGGCACCAGGTTCTCGCTGAAAGCATCGGGAGGTTATCTTGGGGTTAGAAAGTGAATCAACGGCAGAGAAAACGGGGTTTTCCAAGGTGAAGCTCTGGCTTACTCGCAACGCAAAATTGCTGGTGGCGTGCTTTGCGGTGGGCATGGTCTGCCATGCGCAGATGTACCTGAACGGCCTTTCGAACCCCGATGCGGTTGTTTCTTTGAGCAACCCCAATGGATACGGAAGCTTTATTCCGCATGCTTGGGATATTAGCTTGGGGCGTTGGGGCTTGCTGTTTGCTGCCTGCGCTAAGTTTGGGCTGTGCTCGCCTATCCTTACCTCCACAATCACCATTGCCCTGTTTACGCTGGGCGTTGTTGCGCTGATAGACAAGCTTGGCATCAGGAACGTTTGCCTGCAGTATGCTTCTTCGATTCTGTTCGTCGCATCGCCCTTCGTTTCTTGCTGCATCACGTACTACTACTGCTCGAATTCATACGCGCTTTCGTTTTTATGCGCGGTGCTGGCCGCATGCCTGATCGGGCGCGTTGGGGTTGTTGGCAAGCCAGTTGCCCTTGTTGGGGCAGTTGCGTTGCTGGCGTTTTCGCTCGGTTGCTATCAAGCGAGCCTGGGCGTGTTTTGCGTTGCGGTGCTGTTGGTGATGGTTCGCTCGCTTATGGGCGGCGGCTCTGAATCGCTTGCGTCGCTGGCATGCGATGCTCGTGGTGAAGCTCAGAACCCCTACCGTGAAGAAGGCTGCAGCGCCGATTCGCTCAGCGCCAAGCAGCTTGCGGTGTTCTTCGGCGTTGCCGTTGCGGCATGCGCTGTGGGCGCTGTGCTGTACTACGCACTAACCGAGCTGTCTTTGTTTGCGATGGGCATCAGCCTTTCCACCTACGGCGGAGCTTCCTCGGTTGGCGCTGGCAGCATCCTGGGTTCTTTGACGTCGTCTGTCCCCAGCGCTTACGTTGCCTATTCCGACGCATTGTTCAGCCACGGCATTCTCGGGAACCATTTTGGTTGGGTGTACGTGGCGGCTGTTGGCATGATTATTGCGGCGGTTGCGTTTGCCCGTCTTGCTACGATGAACGGTGTGAAGCGTTTGGGGGCGAGCGCTATGGCGCTGCTTTGCGTTGTGCTTATCCCCTTCGCTGCCAACGTCATCCTGGTTATCGTTCCCAGCTATGGGTATCCCACCCTGCTTATGCTGGGCGGTTTCATGGTTTCTTTTCTGCTTCTGCCCCTGTTGGTGCAGCTTTTGCTCGATTCGCCCGACCGAGGCAATGTGCGCCTGCGCATGCCCGCTAAGGCTATGTCCGTCGGCTGCTGTTGCCTTATTGCCGTAGGGGCGTGGTCATACGCGCTGCAGTCGAATGCGGATGCCGAGGTTATGCAGGCATGCCAGAACCAAACTGCTTCTTTGGCCACCCGAATTGCCGGCGTGCTTGATGCGAACCCCGATGTGCAGGCGGGTGCGAAGGTATTGATCGCCGGCAAACCCGAAGCGGGCAACTTTCCGAACACCAGCGATTCCTACGTTCACGCAAGCAGCTATGCGAAGTGGGGCATGGTTTGGGACAACCACTACCAGAACAACATGCGTTCTTGGGATGTGATAATGAAGCAGTTTGCGGGGCAGGGCTTCAGCTACTGCTCGTTTGACGAATGCGCCAAGGTTATTCGCTCCAGTGAATTCGCGAACATGTCGCTGTATCCTGCCAATGATTCGGTGACAACCATCGACGGCGTTGTAGTTGTTAAGATGTCTGACATAAGCAAGTATTCGGAATAGCGGTGCGCGCTGACGCCGAAGCGTTTAGAGTTCATGAGGGGCGCTGGGCATATGGGAAAACGACATCACGGCAAGGGCGAAGCGAACGGTACGTCCGCCTCGCGGGGGCGTAATGGCGCCGTGAGCGTCGATGCCGCGGACGCTGCCGCTGCGCATGGGTGCGGCGATGCAGCTGCCTACGCCGATGCTGCCCGTAGCGGTGCAGGCGCTGCAGAAGCTGCGGGCTCGGTGAGCACCGCAGACGTCCCAGCCCAACCCTCCAGCTCTCCGTTCTTTTCAGTTGTTTTGCCCACGTATAGCTCTGAGCCCTACCTTGCCGCCGCCTTGGGCGATTTGCAAGACCAGCTGTTCACCGATTGGGAAGCCATTGTGGTGAACGATTGCTCGCCTGATGGCAGCTTGGCCATCGCGCAGCAGTTCGCCGCCGCCGATGCGCGCATTCGCGTTGTTTCGCACGAGGTGAACCGAGGGCTTTCGGCGGCGCGCAATACGGGTTTTGCCGCAGCCCGGGGGCACTATGTGTGGTTCCCCGATCCCGACGATCGATACGATTTTACCTTTCTGCAGAGCGTGTATAACTCGCTTCAGCAGCACGAAGCGCCAGTGGTTATGGTGGGTCATGTGGAAGAATTCTACGACGCTGGTGGCAAGGTGGAACGCGTGCAGGAATTCACCTTCAGCCAGGAATCGGCGCATTTGGGAAAAACCAAGCTGCGCAAGCACGTGTTGGAGCTCGAAAAGGGTACGCATTACGGCTACGCCTGGAACAAGGTGTACGAGCGCAGCTACCTGCAGCAGGGCGGCTTTACTTTTACCGAAGATTTGCCGCTTATCGAAGATATTGAATTCAACATCCGCGTGTTCCAAGATTTGCCTGGCCTGAACGTGATTGGCGCACCGCTGTATCGTTACGCCAAGCGCGAGGCGGGCAACCTAACCAGCAAGTTTGTGCCGCGTTACTACGAGGTGCACCGCGCGCGCATTGAAATGTTGCGTAACCAGCTGGATTCATGGGGTTTGCTTGATGCCGGCGCCAAGGCCACGCTTGGTGCGCTGTATGCTCGCTATATTCTTTCGGCGTTGGAACGTAACAAGCAGAAGGAAAGCGGCATGAGCGGCACTGCACAGAAGGAATGGCTGCAAGGCGTGTTTGCCGATGAGTTATTCAACGAGTTGGTACCCTGTGCGCAAGCCGACAGCCAGGCGTTGCGCCTGTGCTTGAAGCCCCTGCAGCAGCGCAATGCGGCGAAATGCTTGGCGCTGGGTGGCGCTATCCATGCCGCCAAGAACGGCGCTTTCCGTGGCGTCTTCCAGAAGCTGAAGGCCGGCAGGTAACAACAGACGTCCCGACTGGGATGGGCGGCGCGCTGAATGGAGTGTGCCGCTTCGTGTGCTGGGTAACAGAGGGTCGCTTCCTTCGTCGCTACATGTTGGTGCCTGCTCTGCTGGGATTTTGAGCGCAAGGACGTGCGCTATTCGTGCTGGTGTTCGGCTTGGTAAGAGCTTGTTGGCGGTTGCTTTCGCTCTTGTTTCGTTGGCGAACGCGTTGCATTTCGGCAACACGCTGGGTCTGCTTTGCCGCTAGGCGTACAATCGGACGCGGTAATCAATCGAAAAGGGGGCTTGCGGTGGATCTTTCCATTGTCGTGCCGTGCTACAACGAAGAAGGGTCGTTGCCGCTGCTGTTCAGCGCGGTGGACGATGCTTTTGCTACCTCGGGAGTGTCGTACGAGCTGGTTTTGGTGAACGACGGCAGCTCCGACGCTACGTCGCGCCTGCTGCATGAGCTGCCTACTCCCGCATCGGCTGAACGTACCGTCGTGGTTGATTTTTCCCGCAACTTCGGCAAGGAAAGCGCTCTGCTCGCAGGCCTTCAGCATGCCGAGGGGGATGCGGTGGGCCTAATGGACGCAGACTTGCAGCAGCCTCCTGCAACGTTGCTTGAAATGTACCGCATGCTGCAGGCCAACCCTAGCGCCGATTGCGTAGCCGCATTCCAAGAGCATCGAAACGAAGGCGCGGTGCTAAGCTTCTTCAAGCACGCGTTCTACAAAACGTTCGACGCAACTTCCAAGCTCAACGCCATGCCCGATGCCTCCGATTTCCGTGTGTTCCATCGCAGGGTGGCCGATGCCTTGCTTTCGATGCCAGAAAGCTTCCGCTTTTCAAAGGGCATGTTTGCATGGGTGGGCTTTGAGACTTTGCCCTTCCCATACACGCCCGCGAATCGCGTTGAGGGCGAAACGAAGTGGTCGTTCCGGAAACTAATGCGCTACGGCATCGGCGGAGTGCTTTCGTTTACCACGTTTCCGCTGAAAATTGCCGCGGTGGCGGGTCTTGTTGCCACGCTTGTCGGGTTGGTTCTGCTGGTCGAAGTCATTGTCGAGCAATTTATCAACCCCGCCATGCCATCGGGCTATCCTACTCTTCTGTGCGTGTTCCTTTTGATGGGCGGGCTCATTTTGGTAACGCTGGGTGTGATCGGCGAATACATCGCGCGCATCTACATCGAAACCAAGCGTCGCCCTGCCTATATCGCGAAATCGGTAGAAGTCCGAACTAGCACCAACCAGGCAGGAAAGTAAGGGTAGGTGCTCGATTCCCACTTTGCGAGCTGAGCCGCGTTTGCAATGAAGCGTGCGTACGAGGTTCGGCGCCAGCCGCTATGCCATAGGCGAAGAGGAACCGCTCTCCTTGCTTCCCGTGCCCGAGGAACAGGGAGAGCGGTTCAATATGGCACCTCATCCGAGTGCAGGTCTGCGTAAAACCATATTTCGCATTTCAGAAAGGACGTATCTATTATGACAAAACCTACGTATATCTTAATCCGTGAATCCAGCAACGAATCCGGCTACACAGCACATCCGTTCCCTGCCGAAACGTCAGCATACAAAGCCATGGACTGCATGGTGGAGTCTGATGCTGCTGCCATTGAAACGACATACCACTTATCACCCCGTGTGGAACAGGTATCGAGCTATAAAACACAGCTCATCTTCGATACAATCATCGCTGAGTCTGACATGACCGTAAAAATTACGTATAGCGTTTATGCAATCGAAAAGTAAATCTACTTATCGAAAATATAAAAAAATGGGGAACAATCTTTCATCTCGATTGTTCCCCATGCTATCTATTCGTACCACGGCTCGCTCGCAGTGGTATTTTTTATGCTGATTTTCCCTAATTCGTTTGGCCCTCCTGGTAGGGGTACTTTTCCAGCAGCTCCTGCACGGTGATGAAGCTGTAGCCTTGTTCTTTCATCTTGGGGAGCGCTTGGCGAAGGCCCTCAACGGTCTGGCTGCGGTCTCCGCCGCCGTCGTGCATCAGGATGATGTTGCCGGGGCCGGCGCTCTGAATACGCTGGGCAATAACATCGGCGCCGGGCTTCTTCCAGTCGGTGGTGTCAACGTTCCAGCCAATTTCTGCCGTTACAATGCCTTCAAGATCGGTGGCAACAGAAGTGTCGAAGTTACCGCCTGGGCAACGGAAGATCGTGCTTGCTTCCTGGCCGGTGGCGTTCTTGATTGCTTCCAGACCCTTCTGCACTTCCTGCTTGCGTTCGTCGGTCGACATCTTGATAAGGCTTACGCCCTGGCCGCTGCCCTCTGCGTGGTCCCATGTGTGAGTGCCAATTTCGCAGCCCATGCTTGCAGCGCGCTGCAGTTCCTTTTCATGCCCGCTGATGCATTGGCCAACGGTGAAGAAGGTGGCCTTGGCGTCGTTCTGCTCAAGGATGTCCAGGATTTCGTCGGTTTGCTTGTCCCATGGGCCGTCGTCGAACGTGAGCGCAATAACTTTGTCGCCGTTGCTGTTTACGTTGTAGTACTGAACGATGTTGTCGACCGGCTCCTTGGTGGTAACCGTGGCGGTGATGCCCGATTCCTTACCCGTGCGCGTTACCTGCTCGCCGTCCTGCGCATTGTTGCTGTACAGGTGAACTGCGCCAACGCCCTTCAGCTCCGTTTTGTGCGGAAGGGTTTGGGGTTCGCTGTCGGTGTAGGGCTCGGTGATGTCGGTGCCGTTGGAGATTTCGATCTTGTCGCCGCCGTTCAAGTGCGTGCCCATATCGTCGGTGTCGTTTCCGTTAACCTTCGCGGTGCAGCGGGTGCCTTCGCCTTGGCGGATGGTGCTACCGTCAACGGCCACGTAATTGCCAGGCGTTACCGAAACCACGTTGTTGTCCAGAAGGCCGCCAACGCTGCGCTCGGCGCCCGAAATGGTTACCTGGTCGCCGTTTAGCGTGACCTCGACCGGCTTCGACCCCATCCAGTTGTTGAAGGCGAATATGCCAACGATGGCAAGCACCACAACAACGGCAACGGCGATAAGGCTGCCGCGCGTAAAGAAGTCGGCCTTCTGCTTGGGCGCATAGTTGTTGTTGCCCAGGTAGCGAGCTGCCTGGTATGTGGATGCGTTGGTGGGCGAAGCCTTTTGGGCGCCTTCCTTGGTGCGCTGGTATTTAGCGCGCGAATAGGCAGACGGATCGTTGCCGCGCATGTTCTGCACTACGGGTATCTGCTGCGAAGGCTGGCCTTGCTGCGGCTGCGCTGCCTGAGCGCGCATGCTCTGGCTGGGCTGCGAAGCGGCGGCACCGCGGCGAACGGGGCGCTGCTGACGCTGGGCCGCGCTGGGACGCTGGCCTTCAACGCGCGGCATGCGCTGGCTTGCCTGGGCGCTGGGGCGCTGACCGCGCTGGCCGTTGGCGGCTCGGCGGGAAGGGCGTGCCTGATCGTTGCCGTTTTGCTGCATGCGAGGCATGCGCTGGCTCGCGGAAGGGTCGCCTGCGCCTATGTGCTGGTTAGCATCTTGCGGCATTGCAACGTGCGGCATGCGCTGGCTGCCCTGCATGTTGGGACGCTGGCCTTCAACGCGGGGCATGCGTTGACTTGCGCTTGCGGAAGGGCGCTGTCCCTCGACGCGCGGTAAACGTTGGCTTGCGCCTGCAGAGGAATGCTGATTCCAGGCTGAGACGTTGGGCGTGTTGCCATTGGCCATGTGCCCCTGGTTCGTTTGGGCTGGCTGATTCCTCGTAACGCGCGAATGGGCAATATGATCGTTGCCGGCACCTGCATACGCGGGGAATGCGGCGGATGCACCACGTTCCTGACCTGCGGGTTTGTTCTGCACGCGTTCGTGCATGAATGAAGCCGTAGGATCGTGCTGACTGTATAATTCGCGCTCGCGCTCAAGCTCGTCACGTGCGCTGGGCACGGAGGTGCGAGGTGCGGTGGAGCGGCGGTTTGGTTGGCGACGCGCCGGTCGGCGCGGTGGTTCGTTTGAATTGGTCATATGTATTCTGAAACTCCCTAAAATCCAATCTCCTTATTGTACTCGGCTTGGTTGCGGGTGAGGGCTTTATACACAATTGTTAGATGCCGGTTATGCAAGTTCTTCATTGATGTGTTTCCGGGCGCCTGGCGATGGCAAGATTGTGCCCTGATACGTTCCTGGGCACTCGCCGATGGCAAAATGCCCGCGAAATGCGTTCCCCAGCGTCCGACGGTGACAAGGTTCTCGCGCGATGCGTTCCCGGGCGCTTTGCCGTGGCAAGATTTCGCCGCGATGCGTTCCCGGGCGGCAATCCGTGGCAATTTTTTCACTCCATGTATCCCAAAAGGGGCCTCGGACGGGAAAATCGCCCCTTCCTGGCAAGATTCGCACGCCATGCATCCGAAATGAGCTGGCTTTGGCAAGATATGCGCGCCATGTATCCGAAAAGCCCCGCAAACCGCCGTCAGAGGATACACCGCGCGAAGATCTTGCCAGGAAGGGGCACCTTTCGCTGCACGGGCCCCTCGAATCATGCGCGGCGCGCGAATCTTGCCATCCGCCGCCAAACGGCGCGAGCGATCGCAACCACGGCGCCGCCCTTATGGCGCGGCAGCCTGCCTAGGGACGGCAGAACAGGGCGCGGGCGGCTTCTTGTCGGGCGGGGTGACGCTGCCAAAGGAGTGCGTGGTGTTGTGGGGTGTCGAGCGCTGGCGGCAAAGCTGGCATCAGTGAAGCTCCGCTTGCAAGTCTCTGACGCCGACAATCTCGCCGAATCTCGAGAGCCAGCATTCGCGGGGAGGGTTCAGGGCGGGACGGCGGCAAGGAGGTCCCGGTCAAGCGGCCCCGCCGAGTGAGGCCCGCGTGCTAGCAACCTCCAGTAGCGCGTTCAAAGAAAAAGTTAACCCGTTGGTACTTTTTATGTTGACAATACCCCCAGGGGGTATATAGTTGCAGCGTAAAACAAAGAAGAGGGAAGCAAGATTCCTCCCAGTCTTACCAGCGAAAAGGGTAACCATGAGCGAAAAATTGCCCAAAGCATGTTGCACGGAAAAAGCGGAAGCGCCAAAGCGTACGTGTGAGTGCCGCCATAAAGCGACGGAGCGTAGTGCCGAATTCCAAAGCGAATTGCAAAAGCGTCTGAACCGCGCCATTGGCCAGCTTAATGGCGTGAAAAGCATGATCGAGGACAACCGTTATTGTGGTGATGTGCTCATTCAGCTTTCTGCCGCGGAAAGTGCCGTGCATACCGTGTCCGAAATGCTGTTGCGTGACCACCTGGAAACGTGCGTAACCGAACGCGTACGTGAGGGCGATACCGAGGTAATCGACGAAGCCATGCAGCTCATCAAGCGCTTCGCTCGCTAAGAGCGGGTTTGTTCGCCCAGCGCCCGATCGGGTTCCGGCTGCCCTTCGTCCGATCGCTCAAGCAATGTCGGCCTGCTAGCCCAGTTGGCTTTCGTGCGGATTCCGACCGCTGCCGACTGCCGCCGAGACTGCCGCTGCGACTGTCCCGTTCGTGCAGATATCGACCGCTGCCGAGACTACCGCCGTAGTTGCCGTCCGCGAGGGTCCCGATTGCCGCCGGTTTGGTTGGCGGTTCGTTCGGCCGGCGGTTCACCCCCCCCAATCGCAGAACTCCAAAAGGAGATAACCCATGAAGATATCTTTCAATGTTCAAGGAATGACATGCGCTGCCTGCTCGGCGCGCGTCGAAAAAGCCACCAGCGCGGTTCCCGGCGTGGCGAGCGTTGCCGTGAATCTGCTGAAGAATTCAATGGAAGTGCAGCTTGCCGCCGATGCCGATGCCGCCGAGGTTGCAGCCGCCATTGAGGCAGCCGTGAAGAAGGCGGGCTACGGCGCCATCCCCAAAGGCCAGGCGGGCGCACCCGCTGGGCCAGGCGCTGCTGCTACGAGCTCAGGCGTCGCTGCGGGCTCGGGCGTCGCCGCGGAAAACCCGAACGCCACCGCCGAAGCCGAGCAAAAGAGCATGCTGCATCGTTTGATTGCCTCACTCGTATTCACAGTGCCGCTGTTCTACATTTCTATGGGCGACATGTTCGGCTGGCCACTGCCTAGTGCGCTCACTGGCATGGAAAACATGATGGTGTACGGGCTTGCTCTGTTTGTGCTGCTGGTGCCTGTTATTTTCATCAATTTCAAGTTCTTCCGCGTGGGCTTTCGCGCCTTGGTGAATCGTGCCCCCAACATGGATTCGCTCATTGCACTAGGCTCGGGCGCCGCCACGGTCTACGGTATATATGCGCTGTTCAATATGGCGTTTTTCATGGGTCATTCCGACATGGCGGCCGCTCATCATTTTGCCATGAACCTCTATTTCGAATCGGCGGCCATGATCCTGACGCTCATTACGCTGGGCAAGTATCTGGAAGCGCGCGCGAAGGGCAAAACCACCAGCTCGCTTTCGAAGCTTATGGACCTTTCGCCCAAAATGGCCACGCGTTTGGAAGATGGCGCCGAGGCGCAGGTTCCCGCAGCGAGCGTGCGCGTCGGGGATGTGCTCGTGGTGCGTACGGGCGAATCGGTGCCCGTCGATGGTGTGGTGCTGGAAGGCGAAGGGTCGGTCGACGAATCCGTCATAACCGGCGAACCCCTGCCGAAGAGCGTGCATGCTGGTAGTGCGGTGACGGGCGCAACCGTGAACACGGCGGGTTGGTTCACGATGCGCGCCGAGCGCGTGGGCGAGGAAACCGTGCTTGCGGGCATTATTCGCCTGGTGGACGAAGCCACCAGCTCCAAGGCGCCCATCGAAAAGATGGCCGACAAAATCAGCGGCGTGTTTGTGCCGGTGGTTATCGCTATCGCGGTTGTGGTGTTCGCGGTGTGGCTCGCCGTAGGGGCGGAGCTTTCCGCGGCGCTCACCTACGCGATTTCCGTGCTGGTGATTTCGTGCCCTTGCGCGCTGGGGCTGGCAACGCCTACTGCCATTATGGTGGGCACGGGACGCGGTGCCGCGAACGGGATTCTGGTGAAATCTGCCGAAGCGCTGGAAACGGCGCGCGGCGTGAAGACTGTGGTGCTGGATAAAACGGGCACCATAACCAAGGGCGCTCCGCAGGTAACCGATGTGCTGCCGGCGGAAGGCGTGCGGGCCGAAGAGCTGCTGCAGCTTGCCTATGCGCTGGAAAAGCCTTCCGAGCATCCGTTGGCTCGCGCGATGGTGTTGTATGCGGCAGGTGGCATCGGCGCCGCTGCGGTGAAAGAGTCTGCCGAGCTTGTTTCCGGATTCAAGCAGGTTCCTGGCCAGGGCGTTTCTGCCTGTGTTTCGGGCGCGGCGTGCTATGCGGGCAATGCGCGCATGATGGCCGAGTGCGGCATTGGGGTGGATGCTTCGCAAGCCGAAGGGCTTGCCGACGAAGGCAAGACCGTTACCTATTTCGCTCGTGAAGGGAAGCTGGTGGGCGTTATTGCGGTGGCGGATGTGCCGAAGGCAACCAGCGCTGCCGCCATTGCGCAGTTGCGGGCAATGGGCATTCGCACGGTAATGCTCACAGGCGATGCCGAGCGAACTGCTCTTGCGGTGCAGCGTCAGGTTGGGACCGACGAAGTTATTGCCGGCGTGCTGCCCGCTGAAAAGGAGCGTATTGTTCGCCAGCTTTCCGCGAAGGCTCCGGTTGCCATGGTGGGCGACGGCATCAACGATGCTCCGGCATTGGCTCGTGCGGATGTGGGCATTGCCATTGGCGCTGGCACCGATATTGCGCTTTCAAGTGCCGATATCGTGCTGATGCACAGTGATTTGGCCGATGTGCCCGCTGCCCTGGATCTTTCGCGTGCCACTATGCGCAACATCAAGCAGAACCTGTTCTGGGCGCTGTTTTACAACGCCATCTGCATTCCTGTGGCGGCGGGCGCGTTTGCTTGGGCGGGCTTCAGCCTGAATCCGATGATCGCGGCGGCGGCCATGAGCGTAAGCTCGGTATGCGTGGTGACCAATGCTTTGCGTTTGCGCGGGTGGAAGCCGCAGCACGTATCTGCGACGCCGGCGAGCATGGCGAGCAGGGCAACGAGCAGCCCGGCTTTGGTCGGTCAAACCTCGGCCATCCCAGCTTCTGCCGGTCCAGCATCGGCCAACCCAGCATCGGCCAGTCCGACTTCTGCCGGCCCAGTCTCGGTCGGCCCAGCTCCGGCCAGCCCGGCTTCGGCCAGCCCGGCTTCGGCCGGCCTAGTTTCGGGCAGCCCGGCCTTGACCGGCCCAGCCTCGGGCAGCGAAGTCACTGGTGGCGTTTCCCTAAGCAGTGGCGTGCCGACCGGCCCGAACGCATCCGCTGTTAATTCGCGCCCTTCCACTCCGCCATTTCTGGAAAGGCGCTTGCGCGTGGAGGGCATGAAGTGCCACAAATGCGCAGGTCGCGTGCGCGGAGCATTGGAAGCGGTGCCCGGCGTGGAAAATGCGGTGGTCGATCTCGAAGGCAAGCAGGCTACGGTGCGCCTTAACGATTCCGTGCCCGATGAAATGCTCGTCGGAGCCGTGATCGAAAAGGGCTTCGAAGCAGAAATGCTGCCATGACAAGGCGGCTAAATGCTCCGCGTGAAGAAAGGCTCAGGGGCGTTGGCGACAATTGCTGCCATGACAGGGTGGCTAAATGCTCCGTGTGAAGAGGGGGTTGGGCATCAAGTAGTGGCAAGGAATGGTTATCAGTGGCAAGAAATGGCTATCGTACATTCTCGAAGGGCGCTCGGACGCCAAAAAGGCCTCTTCATGGCAAGATATCGCTGAGATGCATGCTCGAATGGCCTGTTTTTGGCAAAATAGGTGCCTTATGTATGTTTTAAGCCGTGAAAAGCGGTGAAAAATGATGCCGGGGAATACATCCCGCGAATATCTTGCCCGGGAGACGCCTTTTTGGCGTCCGAGCGCCCTCTGAGAATACACTTGAGCGATATCTTGCCAGAAAACAGCGTCTCATTTCCTGGACGCAGGAAATGAGACGCTGTTTGCAATGACATGAGATAGTCGCGCGGCAATCGGCAAGGCGCAACTATCGCGCAGCCGGTCCCGGGCCCGCTGGCGTGGTTGCGTGACACCGCCACCGGTACGGCAGAACACGCGCCCGCCAGCGCAGTCGCGTGACACCACCGCGCAGCCGATCCCGGGCCCGCCACCGCAGTCGCGTGGCCATCGGCAAGGCACCACCACCGTGCAGTCTGCCTAGGCGCGTCGGATCGAGTTCGGGCACGCTCCTTTCGTCAGAGCGAGAGCATCGGCGTGTGAAGGCTATTCGCCCTTTTCCGCCTTGGCCTTGCGGGCCTTTTCCATGATTTGCGTTGGCGAATCGAAGTCATCGGTGCTGGCGCTACCAGGCGCTACCCATTCGTCGAGATGCTTAACCACCATGCCGATGTTTTCCACGTAGGCATAGATCTCGAACTCGCGCTTGCAGCGGAAGGTGCACTGCACGCAGGGGTTCTTGTCGCAGTAGGCAAACGCATCTTCGTCCGCCAGGGCGAACACCACGGGCGGCCACTTCTTGGGCGTGACATACTTGTACTGCATGCCAGTGAACGTTTTGAGGCCGAACCAGCGGGGCTTGCACGTGGAGTCGATAGAACGCCAGTTTACGTTAATGCAGTTGTTGTTCATGCCGCCAAGAATCTGATAGGTCAGCTTGAAGCGGTCTTCGACGTCGGCGGCGTCTACGAGTTCGATGCGCTCCATAGGTTTGCCACAGCAGTTAGGCTTGAAATCGACATGGCCGTATGGCGGCTCAAACAGAAGCGAACGCTCGCCGTCGTTGGTGCACGTGATTTCGACATTGCCGTCGATGCCGGCAAGAATGGCGCCGCATTCGCTGCAGCGGTAGTAGGGAAGGTGCGCTGAGCTGACGCGCGGCTTCCAGGTTGCATGGGTTCGAGTCGGGCTAAATTCTGCCATTGTTCCCCCTTCTTTCGGCAGTATGAGCCAGTAAATACGAAGTTGAAAGCCCCTTGCTGTCCTTGACAAGGGACGCTTCGAAAAACTACGATTTATCTATCTTATACGAGATTTCCAATATGGAAGGGGAAGTGCGCATGAGCGTATATCAGGAGGCATACAAGTTGCCCGAATTCAAGTATGAGTATGAGCGCCTCAAGGTTGACGTCCGTGGCCCGATCCACGTTGTTTCCTTCGACGATGCTGCTAACTTGAATGCAATGTCTTACCAGCAGATGGCCGACTTCAACGACTATCTGAAGAAGGTCCGTATGGACCCCGAGTGCCGCGTAATCGTTCTCACCGGCGAGGGCAAGTCCTTCTGCGCAGGCTTCAACCTGAACGAGCTCAACTTCGAGCCCCCCGCAGACATGGGCCGCGCTCAGCGCGATCACTGCATCATGCAGACCATCTGCTCCGATCAGGCTGTTAACATGCGCAACGCTATGCAGCCCATCATCGGTGCTCTCAAGGGTCATGCAGTAGGCGGCGGCCTTTCCCTGGCTTGCGCTTGCGACCTGCGCGTTTGCGGAGAATCCTTCAAGATGCAGGCAGGTTACCTGAACATCGGCCTTACCGGTACCGACATGTCCGGCTCTTACTACCTCCCCCGCATCGTGGGCTATGCTCGCGCTGCTGAGGCTCTGATGACTGCTCGCCGCATCGGCGCAGAAGAGCTGAAGGAATGGGGCTTCGCCAACAAGGTTGTTGCTGACGAAGATGTTGTAGAAGAGGCCGTAAAGATGGCAGAGGCTATGGTTAAGAACTCTGCTCCTCTGGGTCTTCGCCTTACCAAGGAATCCCTGCAGGTTTCCCTCGACAACTCTTTCGAGTCTCAGATCAAGATGGAGAACCGCAACCAGGTTCTGGCTTCTCAGACTGAGGACAACCGTCGTGGCGTTCGCAAGATGAATCCGAAACTGCGCGACGAGGTTAAGGCTCATCCCGAGAACTTCGCCTTCTCCAACATGTAAGTTTTCTTCCGAAGGTGTTGCTATAGGAACGGCGCCGAACGAAAGATTGCTATACAGAGTGGCACCCAATTGGGTGCCACTTTTTTGTTGGGGGGCATGGCGGCGCCCACGGGAGCCACTGCGAAGCTGCTCACGATGCTATGCTGGGTCCGCGTTGTAGCGCAGATTGAGGTGCTGCAAAGGCTCGCCCTGACCAAATCACTGTGCCGAAGCTATTCCAAGAGTCCGGAAACAAAAAATCGGCTTAGATTGCAACTTTTTTGCGATTGGCAATTGTTGCGAACTCCCCAATCGCGAATCGCGGCGCAAAAATGCAGGTAATTTGCCGTGTGAAGGCTCCTTTTTCGCTTTGCGGGGACAGGGAAGAGTTGGCAATCGCAAAAAAGTTGCAAAGATGCCGAGATTTTTGTTTTCGCGATGGGCGGATTGTCCCAACAGGTAGATTTCACGATGGGTGGATTGTCTCAACGGATGGATATCGCAAAAAGGGGGGTCACTGCAACGGGGCAAATCACGCAGACGTGCGTATTCTCGGCGGCAGCGCGGGCAGCAACGTCTAGGGC
>ERZ1034920.132-NODE-132-length-58248-cov-8.758614_pt1 | contig 58248 bp, 51 predicted proteins | sample MGYA00520688_ERZ1034920 | MGnify/ENA primary metagenome ERZ1034920 (study PRJEB33766, sample SAMN09781785) | gut metagenome | biome: gut microbiome | host: Homo sapiens | place: Madagascar | study: EMG produced TPA metagenomics assembly of the PRJNA485056 data set... | reverse complement strand
GTACTAAAAGCGGCTGAGGGGCGGTGCGGATCGTCCGGCGCGGGCCCTGCTGGCATCGCGCGGGTCGCCGATATCGCGCGTGCCGCCGGCGACGCGCGGGTCGCCGGCGGCAGCAGCGCTACAGCAGCGCCAGCAGCTCCTCGACCGCCTCGGGGCGCGTGGCCCAGCTGGTGACGAAGCGGACGACGAGCTTGCCGTCGGTGCGGCGCTCCCACACCTCGAACGTGGCGTTCTCGCGCAGGCGCGCGCAGGTCCCATCGTCCATCACCACGAACTGCTGGTTGGAGGGCGACGCCATCGCCAGTTCGTAGCCGGCGTCGACGAACCCCTGCGCCAGCGTGCGCGCCAGCTCGACGGCGTGGCGGCCGTTGGCGAGGTAGCGCGTGCGCTCGGCCTCGACCGGCGCCGATCCCGCTCCGGCTTCGGGGGAGTCCTCCTCGAACAGCACGTCGAACTGCAGGCCCAGCATGCGGCCCTTGGCCAGCAGCGCGCCGTGCTTCTTGGTCAGGGTGAAGAAGTGGTCGGCCAGTGCGGGATCGGGGAACACGACCGCCTCGCCGAACAGCGCGCCCACCTTGGTGCCGCCGATGTAGAACGCGTCGGCGAGCGCCGCGATGTCGCGCAGGCTCAGCTCGCCCTCGAGCGCGGCCAGGGCGTATCCCAGGCGCGCGCCGTCAATGAACAGGCGCATGCCGCACTCGTCGCACACCGCGCGCAGCGCCTTGAGCTCGTCGAGGGTGTAGAGCGTGCCGTACTCGGTCGCCTGGGAGAGGTAGACCATGCCCGGCTGCACCTCGTGCTCGCGCGCCTCGCCCGCGGCCCACGCCTCGTAGCGGGCGCGCACGTCCTCGGCGGCCAGCTTACCGTCGCGGTGGGGGATCGGCAGGATCTTGCGGCCGTGGGCCTCCACGGCGCCCGCCTCGTGGCCGTTGATGTGGCCCGTGTCGGCCGAGATGACGCCCTCCCACGGGCGCAGCAGCTGGTCGATCACCGCCGCGTTGGCCTGGGTGCCGCCCACCAGGAAATGCACCGCCGCATCGGGCGTGCCGCAGGCGTGGCGGATGCGGTTGCGCGCGCTCTCGCACACGGCGTCGGTGCCGTAGCCCGGCGTCTGGTCGAGGTTGGTGGCGGCAAGGCGCTCGATGATGGCGGGATGGGCGCCCTCCATGTAGTCGCTGTCGAAGTGAAGCACGGCGGTTCCTCCGTTAATCTGGTCATTCGTTGCTGATAGTAGTCTACGGCTTTCGTCGGCATCCGCAAGCGGCAGAGGGGCGTTTCCCGCGGGTGATGGCGTATACTTGACGTTTGGACAATACGCGCCGTTGGGATGCGGCGCCGCACCTTTGGAGTTTCGCCTATGACCACCATCGACACCGCCACGGGCAAGGAAGCGCCCGCCGAGATCTCCTCCGAGCGCGTGAAGGACATCTTCTCGGCCATCGCCAAAAAATACGAGCGCTTCAACGCCGTCAGCAGCTTCGGCGCCTACAAGCTGTGGCTGGCGGGCATGGCGCGTCAGGCGCCCATCGGCGCCGATGACGACGTGCTCGACATCGCGGGCGGCACGGGTGATGTGACGTTCACGATGGCGCGCGAGAAGAATCCCCGCCATATCCAGTGCACCGACCTGGTGCCCGAGATGCTCGAGGTGGCGCGCGCCCATTACGACGAGGGGGCTGCCGCGGGCGTGCCGGTGGATTTCGAGGTGGTCGACGCGCAGGACATCCCGTATGCGGAGGGCTCCTACGACGTGATCACCATGGCGTACGGCATCCGCAACATGCCCGACCGTCCGCGGGCGCTCTCCGAGATGCTGCGCGTGCTCAAGCCCGGCGGGGCGCTGGTGTGCCTGGAGTTCTCCACACCGCCCAACCGCCTGTGGCGCGCGCTGTACGGCTTCTACCTGAAGCACCTCATTCCGTTCTGGGGCGGGCTGATCACGGGCGACCGCGACGGGTTCGTGTACCTGGCGCGCTCGATCAAGGCGTTCCCCGATCAGCAGGGGCTGGCCGACATGATGCGCGCGGCGGGATTCGAACGCGTGACCTGGAAGAATTACACGGGGGGCATCGCCGCCGTGCACGTGGCGTTCAAGCCTGCGGACGAGGGGGCAAGGCGATGAGCGCTCCTCGGAAGCAGAAGGCCGAGCGGCTCTGGTCGCCGCTGTTCGTCTTCATCATCATCATGACGCTGTGCAGCTTCATGGTGGGCCAGGGGCTCAACTCCGGCACGTCGGTGTACCTGGACCGCATGGGCCAGGGCGCCACGCTCGCCGGCGTGCTCGCCGCGGTGTTCTCCGCTTCGGCGGCGGTCGCGCGCATCGCGTGCGGGCCCGTCATCGACAACGTGGGGCGCGTCGTCGTGATGCTCGGCGGAGCGTTGTTTCTGCTCGTGGGCACGATCCTTCCCGCATTCGTGTCGGGCACGGCGGTGCTCGCGGTGTGCCGCGTCCTGCAGGGCATCGGCTTCTCCGCGGCGACGACGGCCTCGGCGACCGCGGCGTCCGACGTCCTGCCGCTGTCGCGCCTGGGCGAGGGCATCGGCTACTACGGCCTGGGCCAGGCGCTTGCGATGTCGATCGGCCCGGCGCTCGCGCTGTTTTTGGTCAACACCGATCCGGCGGAGAACCTGTACCTGGGCATGTCGGCGATGGCCGCGCTGGCGGTCGTGTTCACGCTGCTGTGCCGCTACGAGAAGAACCCGTCGCGCCTGCCCGTGACGTCGTCGTACCGCCAGCGTGTCGAGCACGGCGGCGAGGCAGGGTCCGGGGCGGTCGACGAGCCTGCATCTGGCGACGAGCCCGCGCCCGGCGAGTTCGCTCCGGCGGGACGCGCGTCCGACGACGCCGAGCGCGCCTCGGCCGAGCCCGTATCCGCCGGTGCCGCATCGACCAAGAAGGAAGGCCTCCTCAAGGGCTTCTTCGAGCCGCGCGCCGTGCCCGGCATGCTGCCCATGCTCGTCCTCAGTCCGGCGTTCGGCTTCGGCATCTTCTTCATGGGCCTGTACGGCACGTCGCTGGGATACGCCGGCGCGGGCCTGTTCTACACCGTGTCCGCCATCGCGATGATCGCGGTGCGCCTCGTCTCCAAGGCGTTCATGGACCGCGTGGCGCCGTTCAAGATCATGGCGTTCACGGTCCTGTTCGGCCTGATCGGATTCGCGATGGTCTTCTTCGGCGGCCAAAGCGAGCTGCTGTTCTACGCCGCGGGCATCCCGTACGGCCTGTGCTTGGGCATCGCGATCCCGCTCAACCAGTCCGTCGCCGTCAAGAACACGCCGGCCGAGCGCTGGGGCGCCGCCAACGCCATCTACCTGCTGGCGAGCGACATCGGCATCGGCGTCTCGTCGGCGGTGTGGGGTATCGTCAACGACGCCGCGGGCTTCTCGGTCACCATCCTCTGCGCGGTGTGCTGCGTCGCCGCGTCGCTCGTGGTCGCTTGGTTCGCCTATCCCGGCCACGGCCTCAAGCCGATGACGCAGCGGTAGGGGGCGGCGCGATGAATATCACCGTGTATTGCGGATCGAGCAGGGGCGCGGACCCGCGGTTCGTCGAGGCGGCGCATGAACTGGGCGCGTGGATCGGATCGCAGGGGCATGCGCTCGTGTACGGAGGCAGCTCCATCGGGCTGATGGGGATCGTCGCGCGCACGGCGATGAAGGCGGGCGGCCGCGCGTACGGCGTCGAGCCGCGCTTCTTCATCGATGCCGGCGTGGCGCAGTGCGACCTGACGGAGCTGTTCGTGGTGGAGTCGATGTCCGAGCGCAAGGCGAAGATGATCGAGCTGGGCGAGGCGTTCGTCGCCTTGCCGGGCGGCGTGGGCACGCTGGAGGAGATCTCCGAGATCATGTCGCTCATCCGCCTGGGCAAGACCGCCGCGCCGTGCTGCTTCCTCAACATCGGCGGCTACTACGACAGCCTGCGCGCGTTCGTCGGAACGATGCTCGAGCAGGGGTTCATCGCGCAGGACGATTTCGACCGCTATCTGTTCCCCGCGACGGTGGGGGAGTGCGCCGCCATCATCGAGCGCGCGCAATCGGCGCCCGCCCAACCGCACGCCACCGCAGCGGAGATGCGCGGAGGGGCGCGGGGGTAGCTCGACCGGAAAAGGTGCGGCGCGCGTTTGCGGCGGGGGAGCGGAACGCCGCGCTACAATGCTTCGCGGACACTGAAAGGATGGTGGCGATGGGCAGCAGGAAGCCTTCGGCGAAGGCGAAGCGCGTGGCGGAGTTCAAGGCGGGGCTCGGCGGCATGGACGACATCTTCGGCCGCGAGGAGCGCCGGCTGAGCAAGCGCGAGGCCGAGCATGAGGCCGCGCTCGAGCGCAAGGCGTGCACGTCGAAGAAGCGCTATCCCTATCGCAGCGATGCAGAGGAGGCGATCGAGCTGTGCGCCCAGCACGGCACGCGCGGGCTGCACTGCTACCGCTGCCCCTACTGCGACGGCTGGCACCTCACGTCCAAGCCGATGCGGGACTAGCCGGCTGTCTGCGGTTTTCGTGCGGGATTGCGTGCGGCTTCCGCGCGGTTGCCCATTCGGCCGACGCCGTGAGGCAGGATCGCCTGTCGAACCCCACGTCGGGTCCCGCCGCGCGCGTCTAGCGGCCTTCCTCCAGATCCGCCGCGAGCGTCTCCAGAACGTCGGCGGTCATGCGCGCCGCCTCGCCGACGGCGTCCTTGCAGACCTTCATGGGCTTGACGCCCGTCGGATCCAGCGCGCGGATCGCGCTGCAGACCGTCGTGCCGTACAGCGGCTCGAACTTCTCCACCAGCTGGGCGGTGTAGACGTAGGTCTGCTCCTTGCTGGTGGGGTCGGCGCATCCGTTGCTGCGCGCCATGCCCAGCACTGCCGCGCCGCCCAGAAGCGCGCCGCACGTCTCGGTGTGGGTGGCGATCCCGCCGCCCAGCCCCTCGGCCATCCGGAAGCACAGATCCTCGTCCGCCCCCATAAGCGGCGCGAACGCGCACGCCACCGCCTGCGCGCAGTTGTAGCCTTTCATATGGAGCGCCCGCGCGGCGGCCTCGATCTCGTCGCGGTCGATGGTGCGGGGGATGGTGATGGGATCCAAAGCGCCTCCTCGTCGTTATTGCGTGTGCTGTGACATGATAGCGCAGCGCGGCAGCGTCGCCGTGAACACCAGCAGATCGCCTTCCTTGGAGGCGGAGAGCCTGCCCTCGTGGCGCTCGGCGATGCCCTGCGCCACCGACAGCCCGATGCCGTATCCGCGCGTGGAGCGCGCCCGCGCGCCGTTGGTGCGGTAGAACCGATCGAACAGAAGCGCCATCTCGTCCTCGCCGAGCGCCGCGGCATGGTTGGAGACGCGCAGGACGGCGGACTTGCGGTGCATGCGCAGCGCCACGTCGATCCGGCATCCGTCGTCTCCGTGCTTCACGGCGTTGTCCAAAAGAATGCTCAGCAAACGCTCGAGCGCCTCCTCGCTGCCGCGCATGCCGATGCCGCCGTGGATGTCGGTTTCGATCCGCTTGCCCTTCGCCTCCGCCAGGGGGCGGAAATCCTCCGCCGTGCGCTCGGCGAGCCGGCTCAGATCGAACACCGGGAACGACGATGGGTCGAACGACTCGCTGCTGCGCGCCATGTCGATGAGGTCGCGGATGAGCGTGTTCAATCGCGCGATCTGCGCTTTCGTGCTGCGGGTCCACTGCGTTTCGCCGGAGAGCCGCTCGGTGAGGTCGTTGTTGGCCGAGATGATGGCGAGCGGGGTCTTCAGCTCGTGCGAGGCGTCGGTGACGAACCGCTGCTGGCGCTGGAGGTTGCGGGCGAACGGCCGGGCGATCCGCTTCGACAGCGGGATCAGCAGGAAGAACACGATGACCGCGCACGACAGCGACACGGCGATGCACACCTGCGTCACGACCACCCGCGTCTGCAGGCGCAAGTAGCAGTCGAGCAGGATCACCGTCTCCGTGCCGTCGTCGTTGTGGAAGACGCCGTAGCGGTAGTAGTCGATGTAGCCGCGGTGGCTTTCCGCCGTCAGCGCCTGGTAGATCATATCGCCCAGCTCCGCCTCGCTCATGACGGCGATGTGCTCGGAGTTGAGCTCCGCGATGCGTCCGTCGGCGTCGACGTGCGCCCAGGCGTAGCGCGTCTCGTATTGGGTCTCGGGGTTGACGGTGAACGTGGGATCCAGCGACGGCCGGCGCACGGCGTCGGCGGCGGGGAACTCGCCGTCATGCTCGTAGAGCGATTCGATGATGCTGTCCGAGCGGTTGATGTTGCTCTGCGAGAAGATCGCGTAGATGGCGGCGTCCAGCGCCGCCAGCGTGATGACGAGCGCGATCATCGTCATGATGACGAATTTGCGGCGCAGCGACCTGATGGCGGATGCGCCGACTTCGGAGTGATCGATGTTGCTGCGGGCGGATCGCACCTTCGCCTTCTTTCGGCCGGGCGCGACCGGGTCGCGCGATGGCTATTTGCGTTCTTCGAGCATGTAGCCGAACCCGCGCCTCATGGTGATGCGCACGTTCGATCCCAGCGTCTCGAGCTTGCGGCGCAGGTAGGACATGTAGGTCCACACCACGCCGGGCTCCACCGACGCATCGTAACCCCAGATGTGGTCCATCAGGTACTCCACCGAGGTGGGCGAGCCCTGGCGGCGGATCAGCGCCTCCATGATCTGGAACTCCTTGTTGCCCAGATGCTCGGTCTGGTCCTTGCAGACCAGCTGGAACGACACGCGGTCCAAAAGCAGGTCGCCGAAGGTGAGCTCGGGCGTCTCGAGCGCCGAGCTGCGGCGCGTGAGCGCGCGGATGCGGGCGAGGAGCTCGCCGACCACGAACGGCTTGGGCAGGTAGTCGTCGGCGCCGCGGTCCAGGCCCAGGATGCGGTCCGCGGGATCGCTTTTGGCGGTCAGCAGCAGGATCGGCGTCTTGATGCCGGCGGCGCGCAGGCGGCGCAGCACCTCGAGCCCGTCGATATCCGGAAGCATGATATCGAGGATGATGCAATCGTAGTTCCCCGTGCTGGCGTAGTCGTAGGCGCCCTGCCCGGTGTACACCGCGTCGACGGTGTAGCGCTCGTGCTTCAGCAGCTCCTCAAGCGCGGCAACCAAATCCCTCTCGTCGTCTGCTACCAGGATCCTCATGGATTCCCCCTCCTGTGCAAGATCGATGCTCAAAACAGTTTAATGCATACTTTATGATTCAAACCTTAAAATCCCCTGATTAAAACCGCCTCATTTGAAAGATAGGCTGAACTTTCCATAGGAAAACGCTATGTTGTCGGGCCTGCACGTTTGATGCTGCCGACGCGGTCTGTCCGACCGCTGGCGACGCGGTCCGTCCGCTCGCTGCTTCCGGCCCGCTCCGGCCATCGTTCCGTCCTCCCGTCGCGGCCGGCCTGTCCTGTCCGCAGGCCGCCGTCACTCCGCATCCGCCGCGAACCAGAAGCCCTCGAAGGTGTCCTTGAAGACGCGGTACCCCTGCAGCTGGCAGGTGTAGGAGAACTGGCGGATGAGCGTGCCGTCTTCGTCGTATTCCCCGTACACGTTGGCGACGCCGCTGTTCACGACGTAGTTGGTCGAGTCCGGCGCGTGGGATGCGTTGGACACGATGCTCGAATACGGGACGGCGAACGACGATGCCAGCTCGAAGGTGCCCGCCGTCTCGTCGACCAGGTAGCGGTACACGTAGCTTGCGGTGCCGCTGTAGAGGTCCGTTCCCGTATCGGTGCCGGCGAGGTCGGGTGTGTAATCGTCGCGCGTGCAGTTCGTCCAGTAGTTGTTGTTGTACATCAGCAGGTAGTAGCTGCCCTCGGTCGGCCCCTCGCCGTCGAACTCCACGGCATGCTGGCCGTATTGGGGCGCGAAATCGCCGATCTGCTCGAGCGGGAGGCCCTCGTACGCGGTGCCCGCCCAGACGGTTCCATCCCCGATGAAGTAGGCGATCTCGGGCTGGTCGTGCACGTTTTGGATCTTCATGATCGTGGAGGTCTCGCGCGACGAGACGATGATCGAGTCGTCTTCCGCGAAATACTCCACCGAGTTCAGGTGGATCCAGTCCCACTCTCCTGCCTGCCAGAAAAACGCGCTGGTGGGGAGGATGGCGTGGGTGTAGGCGTCCTTGTAGTCGGCCATGAACGCGGAGAAGTCGATTAGCTCGGTCACCGCGCCGGTTTCCGGGTCGATCTCGATGACGACGTCCTCGACCGTCTCGCGTCCGGCCTTTTCCGCCAGCGCGACCACGGTGCCGTCGATGCCGTGGTTGATGTCGTGGTGCAGGTCGTATTCGCCCAGGTCGTAGACAGCGTTGACGCGCCCCAGCCCGTCGATGCGCGAGATCGCCTGGGTCGAGGTGCAGACGATGGTCTCGTCCTCGTACATGAGCATGCGGTCGAGCCCGAAGCCCTCGGTGACCATCTCGTAGCGCATGACGCCGTCGTTGTCGAAGAAGAACCCGTATCCCAGGTATCCGTTCGTGCGCATGAGCGCGTACAGCCCGTTGGAGAGCGGCTGGTCGCTTTTGCCTTCGGCGCCTTCCAAGACGGTGGGGTAGCCGGAATCGGTTGCGGGCATGTCGAGCGAGAACGTCAGCGTTTGCTCGGCGTTGCCCCGTCCGTCGCCGACGGTCATCGTGACGTAGTTGGTCGCGCCGGGCACCAGTCCGATCATCTGGAAGCTGTGGATGCGCGAGCCGCCGCCGTCCTTCTCGATCTCCCCTTCGACGGCGATGTCGTTTGCGGTGGCGGAGAAATCGGAGAGCCCGTCGACGTGGATGGTGTAGCCGACCGTGGTGGGGTGGTCGGTCTCGAAGTAGAGGTAAAGCCCGTTGGAACCGGTTCCGAACGCGTTGAGGATGGCGAGCGGGTTGTCGGAGGTTCAGGGGATGCCGCATTCCTGAAGCGCGACGATCGTGTTGGCGAGGCGGTTTTGCGTCTCGACGTCGTAGTAGGTGAACCCGATGGCGTTGCTACCCGCCGGGACCAGGCGCAGGACGCGCAGCTCGGTGTCGATGCCGGCGTCGAAGAGGTTGACGCCCAGGTCGGCGCCGGAGTCCAGCAGGTCGCCGGTCTCCATCGACCAGTCCGAGCGGATCTCCTTCTCCTGCGCGGTGAACCCCTTGCCGACGGTGACGACGATGGTCCCGATGAGCGCGGCGACCGCGACGACGCATCCGGTGACGATGAGGGTGCGGCGCAGGCGGCTCATGGCGGGTCTCCGTTTCGGTCGATGCGGTTAGCGGGGGGTGCCGGGCCGGCGCACCATGCGGCGCTCGGTGACGTCGAACGCAGGATCGCTCAGCACGTCGATGAGCTCGAAGCCCAGGTGCTCGTACATGCTCTGCAGGCGGTCGGAGTAGCACTCCAGGTAGCAGTTCAGGTTGTGCTCGTCGGCGTAGTCGAAGAAGGGGTTGATCAAGCGGCGCAGCGATCCCTTGCCGCGCGCGGTCCTGTCGACGGCCCACATGTAGAAGTAGATGTGGTCGCCCTCCTGCTCGCGATGGCGCGTCCAGTCGAACTGGGAGATGGGCTCCATGCGGCGCTCCTGCTCGGCGAGCGCCTCGCGCTCCTGCGGCGTGGCGACGGCAAGGAAGTTCTTCTGGGAAGCGCCCTGCAGCTCGGGATGGGTGTGGCCGGCAAGCTCGCTGTAGAGGTAGCCGCCCGCCGCCGCGGTGCCGTCCTCGAGCAGGTAGGCGCCCTGGTAGGGCACGTGGTTGCCCAGCTCGTCCAGGTACTGGGCGTGCAAGATCTCCTGCTTGCGGGCGCGGGTGGCGCCCATCTCGTCCAGACAGGACAGCCAGGTGGACGTCCAGCCCTCTTCGATGAAGCTGTCGCCCAGGATGCGCGCGGCGCGCTCGAGCAGAAGCGGCTGATCGGGCGTGATGGTGATGATGCCGGGTAGGTTCATGCGTGGCCTCCTTTTTTCGGAGGCAATTTTGACACGGGCTGTCGGCGGGGGCAATGCGCCAGGCTCGGTTCGGACGAAACGAACATGGGGCGGGCGGACGCCGTGTCCGCTTTGGAAGGGTCAGCGCCGGCCTGCGTCCTCCGCCGCGCGCATGCGGCGTTCGGCGTCGAGCATGAGCGTGTCGTACCCCTCGATCTTCTTATCCAGGCGATCCAAGCCCTCCTGCATCGCGGCGATGCGCTGCTTGAGCAGATCGCGCTGGGTCTCGAGGATCGCCTTGCGCTGGGCGGTGGTGTCGCCGTCCTGCTCGAACAGGTCCATGTACTCGATGAGCGCCTCGATGGGCATCCCCGCGCTGCGCATGCATTTGACGAACTCGATGCGCTGGCAATCCGCTTCACCGTAGTCGCGCACGCCGCTTGCGGTGCGGGGAACGGGCCGCAGCAGCCCGATGCGCTCGTAGTAGCGCAAGGTGTCGCTGCTCACACCGTATTTCTTGCTCACCTCGGCGATCTTCACGTGATTCTCCTAAAGTTGCTTGGAATACGCATCCGTTGCTATGTTCCGCCTTCATTGAAACACTTGAACCATGCTTCAAGTCAAGAGGTGCTCGATCGAGTCGGTGAGGAAAATGAAAACGGCAACGGATCATGCCGTTGCCGTTGTGCGCTCTGGAGCGGGCGACGGGAATCGAACCCGCGTGTGCAGCTTGGGAAGCTTTTGCCCCACAAGCCGTCCTGCGGTTCGAGAGCGCCTTCTGACCTGCCCCTTTCTAAATCGGTGTTCATTAACGATACCATACACTGGAAAGTATACTGGAAAAAACTGGAAGATTTAACCCCCTCTGAAACGCAAAACGGGCACCATCGAAAAGCGATGATGCCCGGTCAAGGCTGGAGCGGGCGACGGGAATCGAACCCGCGTTGTAAGCTTGGGAAGCTCAAGTTCTACCATTGAACCACGCCCGCGATTAAGCGAGAGACAGTATAGCGCATCGGAGCGGCATCTCATAGGAAATCCTCCTTAAGTTCATTCCTCCCCGCGGCCGCCGTCGGCGCCCGCGAGCCCGGGGGCGAGCCTGCCCACGTAGCGGTTCGCGAGCCCCCGCGTGGTCGCCGGGATGAAGCCGACGTACAGGTCGAGCGTGTAGGACGCGTCCGCGTGGCCGAGCAGCACCGAGACCGTCTTGATGTTCTCACCGCGGGCGAGGTTGATGGTGGCGAACGTGTGGCGCAGGGCGTAGGGCCGCGTGCCGGCGAACCCCGCCTTCCGGACGAACGCGTTCCACCTCTTCTTGAACGAGTTGTAGCCCCAGGGGTTGCCCGCCTCGCCCAGAAGCGGCGTGGAGCTCCTGAGGACGAGGCCCATCTCGTCGAGGGCCCGCCTCTTCTCCTCGATCCACGCCTCCACGACCGAGGCCGTGTACCTGTCGACGGGCACCGTGCGCATCGAGCTGTCCGACTTGGTGTAGTCCTCTATCCTGCCCGCGCGCTGGGCCGCCACGATCCGCACCTGCGCGTCGCCGTCCTCCCCGGCGGGGACGAATGCCCCGACGCGCAGGGCGAGCATCTCCTCCGGGCGCATGCCCGTGGAGAACAGGATGAGCACGGCCACCTTGGTCATGCCGAGGGGGAGGGACGACGCCTCCTCGAGGAACCTCCCCGCCTCGTCCTCCATCAGCGGATCGATGAGGGGCCGGCCCTTCCTGAAGCTCTTGGAGAGGAAGCGCTTCTTGGCGACGTTGCGCCCCACGTGCTCGCGGTCGACCGCGTCGTTGAGCACCTCCCGCACGAACTTGAGCACCTTGGACTGCATCGCCGGCCCGGCGATCCTCGGCGGCGACAGGGGGGTCCTCCTCTTGAGCCTCCCCTCGCGCCTCAGCCTCTCCCTGTTCTCCTCGAGTCGCCTCATCCGCTCCTCCGCCCACTCCCGAGAGAGCCGGGGCACGGCGAGCACGCAGCGCTCGACGTCCTCCGCGACGAGCTCCTTCAGGGGGATCGCCCCGATGGTCGCCTTGGCGTACTCCAGGTAGCGCCGCTCGTTCACGACCGTCGCCGCCGAGATGGCGCCGGCGCGCCTGTCGACGTACCTCTCCGCGTACTCGCCGAAGGGCATCGCCGCCCAGGCGGCGGCGTCGAGCGAACCCCCGCCCCGCGCCTCGAGCGCGAGGCCGAGGGCCGCGTTCTTCTCCTCCTCGAAGGCGCGGACCTGCCCTTTGAGGTCGACCTTCTTGTTGAGGGCGAACACCACGCGGGTGAGCTTCTTCTTCCCGCCGAAGTGGCGGCGGTGCTCCTCGGGGATGCGGATGGTGAGCTCGTAGGCGGTGGTGCGCGAGTCCTTGCGCTTTCGCCGCGGGGCGCCGCGCCTCGCGGCCGCCTCGTCGAGGTTGTATGGTTTGTCGCAGTGAAGCAGCTGCATGGGTTGTCGTTCGTCAAGCGGACTGCAGGCCCTCGCGGCCCTCGTCCTTATACAGGTAGTTCAGCAGGGCGAGCTTCGGCACGAGCCACTTCTTGCCGACGCGGCAGCCCTTGAGCTCACCGCGGGTGAGGAGGCGGCGCACCTCCTGGCTGGTGGCGCAGGTGAACTCCGCGACCTGGGCGGAGGCCATCATGTACGGGTAGTCCTCCAGCATGAAGAGATAGAGCCCGTCCGGGTCGGCGGCGCGCAGTCGCTCCACGTCTATGCCGACCTCGCCGTGGATGTCGTTCATTTCGCTCTCCTTTCCTCGTTTCGGTCCCAATCGGGATGATGGCCGGTTTCCAGAGGGGCGCAACCCTGTCAGCGCCCAGTCCGCACCGTTGCGCCGCGGCGTGGGACGGGATATGCAGGCCGTCGGTTTCCCGGCGCGCTATGCGTTTCTTGCCAACATATATGCATTGACTCGGTAGCGAAACCGAATCGCCCCATTTCCGCGACGAGCGTCCTTGTTTGAGGTATGCGCAAGATCGTTGGCGTGAATTTCCGCATTCTATGAAATGCTTAGATTCAAAATGGCGGGAAACGGTCTAGCTGTAAGCGCGCCTCCAGACAACAAATACCACGATTTAGCTAGGGAGACGGCACTGCCTCCGTGGAACGCCTTAAGACAGAGAAGGAATGCCGACAGTATTATGGGCTTGGCGGTGTAGGGAAATGAAAGAGGAAGCTCAGTCGGCTGATATGGGCGGCGCGGATGAACCCCGAGGTCGTTAGTCTCACGAGCTCTTGTTATGCGCAAGCGGGAGAGCAAAGCATCTCGATGGATTAGGGTGAGTTATTGCCCGCGCTCTCGATGCAACCTTCTTTCTGACCTGGTTTTGCTGCATTTGCTCTGCATGCTGTACAGTCCGTACGATATTTGTTCGACATCCCATCTGCTTCTGATTCAAAACAAATATAGGAGTTTCACGTTTCGAGAGGATGCGGGCATATGATTTTTGCGATAACCGTTGAACGGACAATCGTCTTCTCTCTGATCCTTGCTATTGGATTCGCAGTGGCGAAGACCGCCGTCATCAAACGCGAATTCATGCCCGACCCCGCCCAGCTCATCACGAAGGTTCTGTTGCCTGTAATGATCTCCTATTCCACCTGCGAAAACTGTACTCGATAAGACATTTTGACAACGTAGCGCTCATAGGCGTTTCGATCGTTTTCCATGTGGTTGCGTCTTTGTTGATGTTTGTTCTCGCCCGCTTGCTTATTCCATCCCAAGACAAAGACCGTGTCTTTCAGTTCCGCTTCATATTCGGCAATACGGGATTCATGGGCATTCCACTATCATGCGAACGCGTACAAGGGGCAGGCGTATCACGACCTCGCCGCGCTCCTTGAAGGAATGAGGCATCACGTGCTTACGACGAACCAAGATAGCCTCTTCGAACGCGCGATGCCGCCGGCAAGGATTAGCACTATCCAGGGGGATTGGTGCTACTTCCAATGTGCGAAGCCGAGTCATGGGGTGCACGCCGAACGAGTGCGCCGCAAAGCCAGCTGAACTTCTGATCGGGAACGTTGCCTACTAGAACGCTTGAGCTTCGATGTTTTGCGGCAGCTCCGACCAAAAGTATTTTACCCTGCAGCTGCTGACATGCGGCTGCTTCGCTATCGGAGATCAGCTGCAGGGAGTATTGTAAGAGGGCTAGCGCACGATGTCCCCGTCGTCGAACGGATCGCCGCACTCAGGGCAGAATTTCGCCAGATGAACGCCAGGTTGCGGCTCCCATCCGCATTTATCGCAGCGGTACTGCGGAACTCCCGCCGGCTTGGGAGAGCCGCACTCGCTGCAGAACTTCCCTTTGTTGAGCGCTCCGCACGAGCACGTCCAGCCATTGCCCTCGATCGGCTTGGACTTACCGCATTCGGCGCAGAACCTCCCTTCGTTCTTCGCACCGCAGCTGCAAATCCAGCCATCACCCGGCTGAGGCTGCGGCGCGCCGCAGCCCTGGCAAAATCTGCCGCTGTTTTTCGCCTGACCGCACGCGCAGGTCCATCCTGCGGCAGGAACGTTTGCCGCAGCACCCGCAGCATCGCCTGACGCAGCGGGGGAAGACTGCGCCTGCTGCCCCATCTGGTAAAGGCTCTGCGCGCTTGCGCCACCTGCGTTCTGAGCCATGTTCATACCCATAAACGCCATCGCAGCCCCGCCCGATCCGGTGTTTTCTGCCGCAGCCTGCATCGCGGCGCCCTGAGCGCCCACCATGTAAGCCGCTGCAAGCGTAGGATCCCGAAACGCCGCATTGCGCTGCATTTCCTTGATCATCTGCTCGTCTTCTTCGTTGGCCTTGACCGAAGAAACCCCCACACGCTGGATCTCGATGCCGCGGAAATCGCGCCACTGCTCCGAAAGCTCGTCTTTGAGAACGTCGGCGAGCTCGCGCGTTTTCCCCGGCAGCTCAGAATAGCGAATGCCCATAGCCGAAATGCGGGCGAACGCAGGTTGAAGGGCGGTCAGAAGCTCGCTTTTCAGCTGTCCGTCGAGCTCCTCCCGGCCGTAGGTGTCCGCAATATTGCCGCACACGTTCGCGTAAAGCAGCATGGGGTTGGTGATCTTGTAGCTGTATTCGCCGAAGCACCTGATAGCTATGTCGATATCGATGCCCGCGCGTTCGTCAACCACACGAAACGGCACCGGCGAAGGGGTTCCGTACTTGTTGCCGACCAGCTCTTTAGTATTGAAGTAGTACACGCGCTGATCCATCGGCGCTTCCCCTCCGAAGGTGAAGCGCTTGCCAACGTTGGCGAGCACGGCAGTTATACCCGTGCCAAGATCGCCGGTGAACAAAGACGGCTCGGTATCGGCCTCGTAAGTGTACTCGCCGGGCTCGGCGCAAACGTCAACCACCTTGCCCTGTTCCACGATGAGCATGCACTGCCCATCCGCAACAGCGATAACCGATCCGTTCGAGATGATGTTGTCGGTGCCTTTCGTGTTGCTCGATCTCGAGGACGCGCGCTTCGCCCCCTTAACGGCAAGCACATCGGCCGGAATTGCCTCGCAGTAGAAATAGTCTTTCCATTGGTCGGCCAAAACGCCGCCCGCAGACCCTACTGCCGCTTTGATGAGTCCCATGTTCAAGTCCTTTCGATTGCCCAATACTCGATTTCTACGTATCCGTGTGCAATAGCGCCGAACGTTTAACTATCCAATGTGCGGCGTCGCAACGCAACATCGGACGGCTGCAACGTTCTCAACGCCGCTCAGAACTTCCCGCTTGAGCCCGTGAAGCCCCCCGTTCGGGTGATAGGAGGGGCCTCGGATGCCTTGTTCTTTCGCTCGATAGGCTCACGGGAGACGGCGGTGCGTACAAACTCGTCGGCTTGCGCGGTAACCTCCACGGGACCAACCGCGTAACTCCTCGCCTCAACAGCAGGCTCAACCGACCGCATTTTGCGCATGAGGTACGCCATGACCGCGTAAGTGAGAGCAACCGCCGCAGCGATCGGCACGCCCAAGGCGAACACCGCTTCGGTGATCAGCTCGGGAAGATCTTTCGGGGGATTACCGACGGTGTAGGGTTTTCCTTTGTCGGCGGCGTCAAGGTAGTTCTCAGTCCATGAGAGGAAGTCGACGGACCCTTCGTACCAACGGTCTTCGGAGAAGTCATCGAGGAAGAACTCCGCCAGATACGAACATCCCGTATCGTCGAAAGCGTAGGACCCCTTGTCGCCGTGAGCGGCTAAAGCGTAGTCCCTCGACTCCATGGAGAGCAGCAAAACGATTCCGTCTTTCTGTTCCCCAACACCCAGATTGTAATCGGAGAACAACTGCGCTGCGGCAGAGCTGACCGACCCGTCGAAGTATGCGCGGTAATCCTCGACGAATACCAGATACGCGCCGAAACCGTCTTCCTGCTCGATACGGCGCGCTTGCTCCTCGAGTTCCGCCCTCTGCCCGGATGCGAGCAGGCCCGCCTCATCGGTCACGTGGCTGAGGAGCACAACCCGATTTTCCGCCTCCCCAGCGAAAGCGCAAGGAGCTTCGCACAAGGCGGACTGTCCGAGGAAAAGCGCCGGCGCACCGAACGCAAACAGCAGAAAGAAGGCGGCGAGGGCACGGGGCAGCCGCTTCGCCGTCGGCGTATCGCATCGACGGCTGCGACGCACCGATGCGCCGCTTTTCGCAAAGCCAAGCGCATCGCGCGTATTCAATGGCATCCGAATCATAAGATCGCCTCCTTCAGAAGATCGAAGGTTTCGATGGTTCCGAATCCGAAAAGCGATACCAGCAGAGCGGCTATCAGCGACGCCGCAAAGCACAGCGCGCATACAACAGCCCGCTTTCGGTTGTCCACCGGAAGCCTACCGACGATCTTTCCCGTCTGGCCGTTCATGGCGAAAAGGTAGCTTTCGTCGTTCCACGATGTATTGAGCACCCAAACAGGCAGAAGGGCGTATCGGGCCGTTCCGCATTCAACGGAAACGCTGCGAGCGGATTCGGTGACGGTTTGGTAGCCCGACACCGTCTCCTCCAGCAGATGCGCCAGCGATTCGCCCGCACGCCGTTCGGCTCGGGGCCCGCACTCATCAAGACTCACATCGGGCCTGTCGGCCATATATCCCGGCAGGTAGGCTGTAGAGAACGGTACGGTTTCGCAGTAGTCGAACGGCTCGAGCGAATCCATGTAGTCGTCGGGCATTTTCGTGGAAGCATCGATGGGAATGCGCGAGAACGCCGCAGACCCCGATCGCAGTACCCGGTAATAATCGATTTCCGTCACGCGCTCGTCTCCGGATACGTACGTTCGCATGTTGGAGCACTCGAACCTTACCGTGCCGGAAGCAGCGCAGTCGAACAGGAAGAACGGGACGTAGATCCCTTTGATCGACTGAATTCGATTCTCGTCCTTGAAGAATCTCGGCAGAAACGGCCTTTTCGCATAATGCTTCTTCAGCGCGGCAACAGCCGCATCTTTCTCCAGCTTGAACGGGATAACGAGATCGGGCCTGAGAGCACCTGCAACCCTGGATTGGATCACGGTCGGATTGTCGCAATAAGGACACGACGTGGCTATGGTCGCATGATCGCAAACGAGCTCGGCCCCGCACGAGGGACAGCAGCATGTTCGCATCTCCTGCACTTCCGCATCGTCGAACTCCCCTGTTCCCGCCAGGCTCCAAGACGAACCGCCCTCCTTAGAACCCATGTCGGCCTTTTCAGCCGACGCCTCGGGTTCGGCGCGCGCGCCATAAAGGGCCTCTATGGTGTCGGGGGCATACGAGCTTCCGCAGAATTCGCATGCGAGCAGCCCTGTTTCCGCATCGAATCCGAGAGGACCCGTACAGGAAGGGCACTGGTAGTTTTTCACGCTCGAAGCCATGACCGCCTCCGTTGATCAGTTGCCCGGTGTCCGATTCAACGCGAAGCCTAATCGCCAAGGGCTCCGCCGCAGAACTCGCAACAGTTCGTCGTCGTAGGCGTTGTTGTCGCACCGCAATACGGACACGTAACCGCTGCTTTGGGTGCCGCCGCCGCTGCGATTTCCTCACGTGCGCTTTGGCGGTTCTCAAGAAGGGTTTCCACTATCCTTTCGCACAGGTCGCGATACGTACGGTATTCGACGTTGGCTTCGGGGTTGAACGCCTCTGCGCCTGAAAGCGAGCCGATAACGAGGTTGATGCCGCCCGGGTTCGCAGAAACCGCAGGTCCGCGCCTCTCTTCGACTTCGACGGTTCGGCTGTTCACCTTGAAGCGCATATCGTCGAAATACGGGTTGTTGACGTAAACGGTTACATAGAAGTTGTAGGAGTGGGTGAATCTCGGAGGATCGTAGCTTACAGCCTCGTTGTTCTCGTCGAAACGCGTCACCTCATCGATATCCTCGTCGATGTCGTAAGTGCATCCCGTGATATCGGAAAGCTCGAGCACATCGGGGTTCGCTTCCGAATAATTACGCGCCGAGGTAACCATGAAGCGGCCCGCGTCTTCGTCGACAAGAACCTTGGTGGTTTCGCCGAGCGATAGCGTTGTGCGAAACGCGGCGACGTTTTCCTTGTTAGCTTCGCGGTATTCAAGCTGCTCCTCGATTTGCGCGACGGTCGAATGCCGGCGCTCATCGAACCACGGCGACAGTTTGCCCGCACACGCCTTGCACATGTTGCCGTCCTCGAGCTTGCGGTTGCCCAAAAGACCGATTTCTCCGCCGCAGATGGCGCACTCTTTCTTCTCGAAAAGCTTCCCGAACAGTCCCATGGTTCATCCTCCCTTACCGAACGCAGCATTCAGTCACTGCGACGCCACAGAGGAAGGGCCGCCCGTTTTCTTAGCCCGCTTGATAGGTGCCGCGCAGTTCTTGGCGAACGTCGAAACGAGGTTTGAATTGCGGGGCGCGAGGTCAGGGCGAAAGCCCTTCCATTGGCTGCATTATGCGAGGGAAGGCCCGCGAAGTTCCATTACCTCATTGGGTATTTCAGCGCGAGCGCGGGAAAGTACTTAAATTGATTAGGAGCCTGACCGGCGGCTAGGCCTCCGGATTCTGAGAAGCATCCTCTTCACCGAAGAGGGAATCGAGCTTCTTGCACCGGCGGAACAGCTCGAGATAGAGCACCAGCTCTTCGCGCGAACCGACGTTCAGCTTACGGTATATGTTCGCATTGTGCTTGCGCGCGGTATGGATGCTGATGAACAGACGCTCGGCGACCTCGCTCGTTTCCATGTTCTCGGCATAAAGCTTCACTATCTTGCGCTCCGTGGCGGTAAGCGTGGCGAAACGGGCCGAAAACTCATCGAGCAAAGAAGCAACATCGGGAGGGAGCAAGCTCGGCTTGATGTTCGTCGCTTTCGAATCCAACACCGAAACAAGCGCGTCTATTTCGGAAAAACCCGTTAAACCGTCCCTGATGGACCCATCCGCCTTGAGGGCGTCCACCGCGTCGGATATCGGCCTTACGAATCGACGCGACAAATACCGGGAAAGCATAAGCGCAACAACGAACAGGAGCAAAGAGGCAACGATGATCTTCATGCGGTCGGCGAAGGCCATCGCGCTGTAATACTCTTGGGGAACGAGGGTGATGGCGCACACGTCCTCACCGTCTGTTGTCTGCAGGCCAAGCGGCGTATGGAGACCGACAAACGTGCCGTTTGACGCCTCGTACACGTTGAAGCCGGAGTCCTCGCGAACGTAGAGCTTTTCGGCGTCGGACAGATACGTTGATTTGAGTTCTCCGGTCATGCCCTTGGACAAGTCCACAACGCCGTTGCTTACAGGGGCTACGGCCGTCATCACAGAACCGTACTCGCTATCTTGCGCAGGATAGGACAGGCTGAAAAGCAAATCGTTCAATTCCAAGCCGCACACCCCGCGAACCGTTCCATTCGAAGAGCAGACAGGGGCGACAACCATGACCACGCTCTCCCAGGTGCCGGGAAGCTGCGAGCGGCTTGTCCATCGGCAGCTTTCCGAAACCCTCCCGGTCGAGCTGCGAAGCATCGTTTCATACCCGGGCAAAAGCGAACTGTCGAATTCCAGTCTCCATCGATTATGGAGCTCGAGGCTGTTTTCCCGAGCGATTTGGGGATTCCCGCGAAACAAAACGATATCCTGACCGACCACCTCGCTTACACTGAGATTCGCAAACCTGATGTACACGCCGGCGCGAGAGTTTTCGGCGTTGTCGATCTGCGTGTTAACAGTGGCGTCGATGACGACGAAAGCGCCGCTGCAAGGGCTCGTCTCAAGCGCGGTGCGCAACACGGAGAACAACGCGCGCTCAGCTCGAGTAATGCCCTCCGGGTCATCGTTGAGCTTAGAAGTGAGATGGGTGAGCAGCTGGTGATCCAGAGCGTTCGAAGATTCCTGGGACAGCGCGATGGCATGGGCAGCAAGTACGCTCGTTTGCTTTTTAACGTTTACCACCGTACTGACATGATGAGCGTCGAGCGCATGACGAAGGTTGCTCTCCCTGATGGAGAACACACCGAACAAACTGGCGAGAACGAGTATAGCAGCAAGCAGGACGAAGATCATCGAAGCCCAATATGCGACAAGTTTGCGCCGCATGGAGACTTCCTTGCGCGTCGCATGCATAAGCTCGATCGTCTGCCGTATGCGGTTCATGCGCGACTCCCTCCTTTCGCCAACCGAGAACCCGGTTTCAATCTACGGGAATCTGACCTCCCGACAAGCAGATGCTAGGCCATCATTCCGCGATCGCATGGCTCGTAACCGGGATCCATGCTGCCGGATTATCAGAATCCCTTCTTGAACTGCTCGTAGCTATCGGCGATGAGCCTGTCGAGAGCCGCGCCGCTTTCGTCTCCGGATTCGATGAAGCTGTTGCGCGCCGCCGAGAGATGCTTTCGCACGTTCGACTCGAAAGCATCTTCAAGCTGCAGATACGAATCGGTTTGAGGGGCTTTGTAAAACAGGTAGTCCCGCTGGGTTTCTATGTAGGCGCGATAAAGCTCAACGTATCTTTGGTCGGTTAGCTTTTCAATGCATTGTGGCAAATAGGAATCGTACGCCTCCTGAACAACGGGCATATAGCCGGTGCTTACGGCAAATTGGCTATTGCGCTCGGGGTCGGTAAGCCACTTCAGGAACCGGATGGCGGCTTGCTCCTTTTCGGGCGTCGACTTTACCGTGCATATCCCTGCCCCTCGCTGCATCACCATCTTCTCCCCGCCGGCGAATGTCGGGACGGGCATGATGTCGAACTCGACGATTTCGGAGGTGTTGTCGGCGCGAATAACTTCGTTGGTGTAATACAGAACGCTCGCCGAAGAGCCAACGCTGGCAACCGCCTCCCCCGTCCGAAGGGGATCGGTCGCATAGCCGCCTCCCAGCCACAGGCCTCCGCTGATTGCCGCGCGCGCATAAGGCTGCCACACGCGGGCGAACGTCGAGCTGAACGAGATGTCGTCACCGTCGAAAAACGACGTTCCGAGAGACTCAATGCCCACTTGGAAGTAATCGAAGTGGTAATCATGGGCGAAAAACGCCTTCCCATCGCTTTCGATATCCGGCGTAAGGCTGTCGGTCCATTCCTCGTAGACGCAACAAGCGTCAAAGAGACCCTCCCACGTTCTCAAGCTGTCAAGGGTTACGCCTGTTGCAGCGGAAAAGCGGTCGAAATCGGTTTTGTTGACGAAGAACAACTCTGTTGACTTGGCAACGGGCAAACACACAAGATGGCCGTCGACTTCGCCATCTTCCAGAAAAGCCGGCACGAAGGCTGCAAGCTCGTCTTCGGTGAAGTAATCGCGATAATCGACAAGGATGCTCTGATCAGGCAGAGCAAGAACGGTCTTCGGATAGGAAACGAACATATCGGGCAGCTTCGGCGACCCTGGCTCTCCCGCCGCTGCGGCAATGATGCCGTTGTGGATGTTCTTGTTGTCCGACACCATGGCGACCTCAACCTGGATGCCCTCTTCGACGCCAACCGTGTTGTTGAAAACATCGATGAGATCGTTGAGCGGAGAATCCGTCTGGCCACCGTAGACGTGCCAGATGGTGATGGTGGTCGGCTGGTTGCTCTGCGAGCGGACGCAGCCGGCACCGAGCAACAGCCCGCAGGCGAGCGCCAACGAAAGAATGATGCCGACCATCCTTCTCATACGCACAACCCCCATTCATATCGTTGCTTGCAGCAGATAGGAAAAAGATCGAGTCTCACGGCTCATTATGCCAGCAAAACATTGTCCGCGCATCGACTTGCAGAACCGAAGTATTCGATTTAGGCCTTGGATTCAGAAATCATGCGATTGAACTGCGGTTATGCATAAGACAGCGACACTACTCAATTTAAGTATTTTTTCTTTTGCCCCGAGAAAATACCCAACGAAGTAATGGATTAGCAGACTTTCGAAGTGTATCAATAGCGGTGTGAGGCAACCGTCTCACGAACAAAACGTTCGAATTGAGGAGGGCGGAAATCATGAAGAGACTGTTATCGATCACCGCGCTGGCGCTCGTAATCGCTTTGAGCCTTGCGTTTACCGGCTGCAGCGGCGCGCAAAAAGACGCTTCGGCGAACTTCCAGGGAAGCTGGAAGATGACGAACGTAGCAGGCGCAACCGAAGACGACATTGCGGTCATGGAGGCGCTCGGCATGAGCGTCGTACTCGACCTCAACGAAGACAAAACTGCTGTTCTTGATATGATGGGCGAGGAAATATCGGGCACTTGGGAAGCAAAGAGCAGTACCGAACTCACGCTGACCATCGAAGGCAGTTCCGTAACGGGCAAACTGAATGGCGAAGAGCTTACGATTGCTGTTGATGGCGAGGAGATGACCTTCCAGAAGGTCAGCGCAGAAGAGGCAGCGAAGATCAAAGAAGATGCCGCGAGCATGGAGGGCGTCCTTAGCGACGAGGGAGATGACGCTACTTCTGCCGACAGCGGAGTGACCTACGATGCCTCCTTCACTCCCGTCACCGTTGTTGACGACGACATGTGGACGATTGACGTCGTGGCGAAGAAGAGCGACGAATGGGGAGACCCGGGCTACGTTGTTGACGTGAACAATAAATCCGACAAGTCCATCTACGTAACGGTTCCCTCTGATGCGTGCTCCGTCAATGGCAAGATGGTCGATTTCTGGGGCGGCGAAGTCGTATTGCCTGGCAAACTGGCAGAGGGCGCGTTCTTCTATGCCGATTCCGATGATGTCGCAAGCGTTAGCGAAATGACGAACGTCGAGATGGTTATTGAGGTCTGGGATAATGACACTTACGAGACGCTGGCATCTTACGACGTAACGTTGAACTAGCAATTGCGGCTGCCGCCTTTCTTCTGGGCAGTTGCAGATGAAGCATGAGTTCTTATGAAGACCGGCTCTTCCACTTGACCTGGCGATACCGAGCGGATCCGGAAAACACCGGATCTGCTCCGTCATTCAGCTCATCTGCACATCGCCGGGCGGCTGAGGCAAACGCGATTCAAGATTGAGCAACGCTACGGCCTGCCTATCAAATCAAACCAGCAGGGCTGCGATCGCCGGACCCATTAGCGGTCCCCATCGCTTTGGTATTTGAAAAAGCTGCTGAGATCCCCCCGCTCGTTTCTCCGTCTTCGGCTTTCCGAAAAGAAACATCCCTTCTTTGATGCTTGGCTAGATTATTGGGAATGGACGGGTAAGCAGCAAACGAGAGGGGTGTTTTTCGGTTCTATTCGGTTCTGTTCGCCCCATCGGAGGGGCGCAAGAGGATTTTTCTACGAAGGGAGGAGGACGCGAAGCTTTGCGTTCGCAATATGGAATCGCAGGATCGCCGATTGGCAGGGTTTTGGGTTAATGACCCTGGCGTTTCACGGGGTTTTCCAGGTTGCAGGTTGTTCCACGGTATTTTAGCCAAATAATTAGCCCATATTCGCCCACATAGAGCCGCTCAAGAGAATAAATATGGTCAGAGATTAAGTTCCGACCTGGTATTTTATTGGTCGCGAGGGCTGCATTCGAGTCAACGACCTTCAGGCTATGACCCGAAGTGCTGGTATGACCGAGCTCGTCTGCCGTACGGGGGTCGAGCAAAAGTGTTTCGTGGCGCGTCCTCGAAAGGGGCGCGCCACAATAGCCGACGATCTTGTGAAGTCATGCGGGGAATTCAGTCCGATCTGGGAAGGTTAACCTCGGTCTTTTGCCTTATACCTTATGCCCCTTCGCGAGAGAACCATCTGCCGTCTTCCCACCAGACGTCCTTCTCTGATCCTCCGACCTTGAGCGAGTAGTGGACGACAAAATTTCCGAACAACTCCCCGCCGTACTCGCGTTTGCGCAGGATGTTTCCGACGTTCCAGACTCTCCCGCCAGGGAGCAGCGCCTTGCCTACTGTCCCTCTTGCGATGGGTGCGCGCGAGGAGATCCCAAACACGACGGAGTCGGCATATTGGTCCTGCTCCAAAGGGATGCCATTTATGCCAGCGAGAGACTTCCTTTTCGATACCACCATGCCGCAATCCTTCTCTCAACAAGCATATGTTTGCATCATAATACGAATGCTTTTCGCATAGCCCATCTTCCTCCGCGTCTCTGACTCCGCGTCTCTGACGTCAATAAATGTGATGGAACGGGCGTTCGAGCATAATTGGTTGCATTTTTCAGATGACCCCTGAACAAACGTAGCCAGGTGACTCCCGCATCGCTACAACCTTTCGTTGCCCTTATGTGTTCCCAAAATGGGAACAACCCGCCCTATAGTAGGCCCTTTTCCCCATACGTAGCAGGAGAATTGGTACGGTTTGCGACGATTCGAGAACCTCCAAGGGTTCGCGCCCCTGCGCCAGATGCCGGGAGCGAGCTCTGAGCAAGGAGACGGATGAACCAGGCCGGGTAACGTACAATTTCTTGCGCACTTTGACAGCGGAATAGCGTCCAGGTAAGAAAGGAGGGCACGGCCCGCCCCGGTATGATTCGAGTTGCCTAGACAAGAAGCATATTGGAGGTAGACCATGCCCGATTCCATTGTATCTTTGAACGAGGAGTCGCTGAGGGCCGACCTGCGCGAGCTCGTCAGGAGGACCGTCGAGGAGATGCTCAACGGCCTCCTGGACGAGGAGGCCGACGACCTGGTCGGCGCGGAGCGCTACGAGCGGACGGCTGATCGCGAGGCGTACCGCGCCGGCCATTACGAGCGCAAGCTCGCGACGACGTCCGGCGAGGTCACGATCCGCATGCCAAAGCTCAAGGGGATGCGCTTCACCACGGCGATCATCGAGCGTTGCCGGCGCCGGGAGACCAGCGTCGAGGAGGCCATGATAGGGATGTGCCTCGCCGGCGTCTCGACGCGCAGGATTGAGGACGTGAGCGGGATCCTGTGGGGGTCGTCGGTGCCCGCGGCGACCGTCTCCAACCTCAACGAGAGGGCGTTCGAGGCCGTGGAGGCGCGGAGGAGCAGGCCCCTCGAGCGGGCGTACCCCTACGTCTACGTGGACGGAATCTGGATTGGCTACACTAGGTTGGACAGTTTCACGAGGGCCTGCGGAAGGAGGCTCGGATGGCCGATCCAAAGCACCCGAGGCATTTCACCGACGAGTTCAAGAGGCAGATTGTGTCGCTCTACAACGCAGGGAAGCCGCCAAGCGAGATCATGCGCGAGCACGATCTCGGGAGCACGACGCTGCGAAGGCGGATCAACTCCATCAACGCCACCGGCTCGCCGCACGCCGCCGACAACAGGACGCCCGAGCAGAACGGGATCATCGAGCTGGAGCGCGAGAACAAGAGGCTCCGCATGGAGGTCGACGTCCTAAAACAAGCGGCGCCGATGTTCGCACGAAAGCGACGGTGATAGCGGCCAACGCCGACCGCTACCCGGCATCGGCGCAGCGCGGGATCCTCGGCGTGCCGCGCTCGACCTACCACTGCCTCCGCCCGCGCCCGGAGCCCCCGCCCGCGCCGGACCCCGTCGAGCCCGACGTTCTCGCCGTCCATGCGGAGAGCAAGGGCAGGTACGGCGCGAGGAAGGCCAAAGCGTCGCTCGAGCGGCGCGGCGTCGTCGCGAGCCGCAGGCGGATATCCCGCATCATGAGGGAGAACGGCCTCTCGAGCGCGTACGGGAGGAAGCGCTTCAAGGCGCACCCGGGCAAGCCGAACGAGGCGGAGCCGCCGAACGTGCTCGACCGGTCCTTCGACGGGTGCGCTCCGCGCACGCACGTCCGCAGCGACCTCGCCTGCGTGCGCGCCGGCGGCTCCCGGCGCTGCGCCTGCCTGCTCGTCGACCTCTGCAGCAGGGAGATCGTCGGCCGCTCGGCGGGAAGCAGCAAGGGGGCGAAGCTCGTCAAGGCAGCCTTCGCGACCCTGGAGCTCCCGATCTCGGACATCGAGGTCTTCCGCACCGACCGCGGCAGCGAGTTCGACAACGCCGAGATCGACCTCATGCTTGAGACGTTCGGCATCGAGCGGTCGCTCTCCGCCAAGGGCTGCCCCTACGGCAACGCGGTCGACGAGTCGACGAACAAGATCCTCAAGGCGGAGCTGGTCTACAGGGGCAGCTTCTCCGACCTCCGCGACCTGCAGGCCAAGCTGTCCGACTACGTGCACTGGTGCAACAACTTCAGGATCCACTCGACGCTCGGCTACATGAGCCCCGTCGAGTTCAGGAAGGCGGGGCTGATCCTGTCGAAGCCGTCCAAATAAGTGTTGCCAATCCAACGCACGCGCGTGGTCGGCACCTTCCCCGACGGCAGGTCGGCCCTCATGCTCGTGACCGCGAGGCTCAAGTACGTTGCGGAGAGCTCCTGGGGCTCCCGGCGCTACCTGGACGTGACTCTGCTGGATGAGTAGCCGTACCGGAAGGCGGGTCAGTTAGGCTGTCGGAAAGTGCGCAAGAATCTTGACGGTGCCACGGCATGAGTCCCATGCAGTACCGTGAGAGCCTGGGATTGGCGGCGTAGAGCGGTACGGAGAAACGTCAGCGTCCCCAAATGTCGGTTTAACTATTGACGAATACATCTGGAGCTGGTCATCGCGAATGGCATTTACGGTTTTGTATAGTCAATGGGCCGCTCAGGTTACAGCTTAAGGATATCTTCAAGCGTCTCTTCAGGCATGTTATATCCAGTTGGCAAACCTACCTGTTGCTGGGCGATAGGCAGCAACACTTGAATGCGATTGATGAGCTCAAGGAGCTCAGATGGCATCTCGAAGCAATCCTGCTCGGGAAAAAGGCCATTGCCAACGCAATAGAAAATGGATTGAAACCGCTCTAGCATCTGCTGTGAGAGCATCGCGCGGAACTCAACGCCAAGAGCATGAAGCTCTGTTTTTGCCGGATAATCTATCCTTGAGCCCTTTAGGAAGCGCTCTTCCACATCTAATGCGGTTTCGAACCAAATGCCATGCGCAAATCCGATGCGCAGCCGACGTGAATAGTCCCATAGTTGCTGGACACGGGAATCGACGAAATAGTAGTCGCATACGTCATACCAGTTTTCGCCAGGAATCTCGAGCCCTTCATCGACAATCTTTGCATACATGGCTGTACCAGCGTAAGCAGATGCTTTGGAAAACAGGTTCTTGTAGCGAAATGTGGGCATGCGCGCAAGAAACTCGAGATTGTTGCCAATTGACTCGAAAGTACTATCTGGGTGGAACATGATGAACCCGATAGCAACCTCGTTAACTCCTGCAGCAATAGCTTTTTCGACAGCCTCTATGTTCTGAGCGACATCCGTATGCTTTTTCATGGCATCCAAGCTCTTCTGATCGCCGGATTCCACTCCAATGAGCATTTTCTTCAAGCCAAGCTTTCTCAAACGCTTCAGCATTTCTTTATCAACGTCCTGTGCGCGGAACTGCATCCAAAGATTGAAGCTTCGCTGTTCCGCCTGGAGCAAATTCTCGAAGCGATCAAGCCACCGCTTCGACTCTTTCGAACTGTCGAGAAAAATGTCGTCAATAAACCTAAGCTTGCGAACGCCCATATCGGAAAGGGAAATCATCTCCTCGACCACGCTTTCTGGCGAGCGCTTACGCACGCAACGCGCCCCCCAAAACGCATGGAGCGAACAGAACGAACATTCACCGTAACAGCCGCGGCCTGCATAAAGCGCCACTCGTCGATTCTCTGCAATCAACGGTCCAATGGAGCTGCGATCAACCGGCGGGAGTTTAGTGACATCCACTAAAGGCGGCAATGGATTGTGGACAACGTCACCATTGCTCCGCCGATATGATAGTCCCGCCACCTGACTAAGCTTTTGCTCATCACCGAGTGCATCAAGCAATTTGGGCATTGTCTCTTCACCTTCGCCGCGCAAAAGAAAATCGATCGAAGGGCAACGGCGCATAAACTCCTCATGTGCGACGGTGGCGAAGATTCCCCCCGTGCATGTCGGCGTTTGGGGAAGCGTTTTTCGAATCGCTTCGATATAGCTTATGGTTGTTCCTGCTGCGGTCTGAGCGGGTACGGTAACACCAACAAGATCCGGCCTAAGAGCCTTGAGGATTAACAATGTGTCAGCCAAGTTGCGCCTATCAAGCGCATCGTCCAACTGTAGGGCGCGATGGCCGGCTCTTTTAAGCACGGCAACAAGCGATGAAAGGCCAAGGTGCTCTCCGCGGTAGCGATAGTCAAGTGCCGCTGAGGGTGTACGGGGCTGAATTAGAACAACAAGCATAGCTGAAAGCCCTCCTTACAATGCGGCTATGAGCTTGGGATTGCTTAGTTCGGACAGGTCAAGACGATAATTGATTCCCAATGCAACAGTTAAACAGGGGGTGATATGGCCGAAGGGAAGCCCAATGACCATAGGCATGGATTCTTTTGCGCAAGCATTGGCAAGTTGCATTGCTACGATTTCGTAATCACTGCTGTTCCAGCACTTAGCACCGAAGACGATGCCTTCGAGCGATGAAAAATCAATGCAAGCAGAAAGGGTTTCGAGCTGTTTCGCCAATGCTTCAGCGGAAAGTCGCTGCCTTGATGATTCTAGGAGCAATATGTCACCAGCGCCGGCAGAGAAGCAAACGCCGCCGCTGCTGCATACGAGTTCGACAAGCGATTCGATACATCCTCCAACTACACGGCCATGCGCAATCCCAGATCCGCTGACAAAGGGCGCGGTCGCCTTTACGGATCGCCTCAAGGCTTCTTGGGCGTTCTGACTCGCCCAGTCGGGACCTTCCTCGTACAGAGATTCAACAACTCCGATAGAAGGAAATGAATTGTCGCAAACGCTTTTGAGAAACGACATCTCTGATTGGATGGGCATATTGGGTAATTCGGCGAAATCCGTCATAACAGTAGGGCCATACAGTGATGCCATACCTGCTTTTGAAAGAAGCGCACATTGAAGGGCGGTTGTATCCGAGTAGCCGATAAACCACTTGGGATGGCGTGCCACGGCTTCCCAATCGATGAGCGGGACAAGAGTACGAGCGTCGTCGCCTCCAATACTTGCGATAATCGCCTTGACATGCGTATCGCAGAACAAGGCTTCGAGGTCTTCAGCGCGTTGTCGAACAGTGCCAGCCTTACCGTCTACGTTCGCGGATGCATGAGCGGATACTATCGTGCGAAAGCCGAGGGCGTGTAGTTTACGCAAGCCTCTCCCGAATCGCAACGGAAACAAATTCGGACCAGCCCACGACGGGCTGAATACCGCCAGAAGATCGCCCGGATTGAGCGAATGCGGCACTGTGGCGTCAAGGCTATTTGGATTAAATCGACGCATGCTCATGACGCAATTCCATCCAGCCTTGTTTATTGGGTCCAACCAGAATGTTGCGCCCCTCAAGCGCGATTAGTCCATCCGCTTGCTGTGGCAAGACGTACCCCGCGAACGATACGCGACTGTCCTCTGCAAGCACCGCATGCAAATGTCCCCAAGCTACGTTGTTGTCGATCGCTATGAGCAAGGGTGGAAGTTTTGTCATACCAGCTTCAGACGTGACATACAGCACATCGAAAAGGCTGGCAAGGTCATCTATGCAAACTGGACGGTCGGCCTGACTAGAAGAAGCGCCGAGCATCAAGTCCAAGCCGTATTGAACGAGCAGGACGCCATTAGCTAGCAAAGTCTGCGCAATGCATTCAACCCAAGCAGAAGCATCACCATCATCCAATCTGAAAGCGCATTTCAAAACGCCTTCTACTGTATGCGAAGACGAATAAGGCGGCGGGCAGTCGTTCGGGTCGAACCCAAATTGCTCAATTAGACGTGCGCGCGAACAAAGCGGAATCGGACGCCACTGCGAGAGCATTAACCCCTGCTCGTCAATGCAGAATTCGATGTCGGAAGGCTGAAGGTCTGCCGCAAGTGCGCGGATGCGTTGAATCGATTCGAATAACGGTACGCGTTCGCGGGACTCCTCGGCAATACGTTGCGCATCATCGATCGAGGCAATGCGAGCATGGTAGGAACCCCTGAGCTTTGACTGCACCTCCAACACCAATTGCGAACCATATGTCCATGCAGTACCCCAAATATCTTTCGTGGGAAGGTGTTCCATGATCATGAGACCCGTGGCATCGCTTTCAAATTCGGGATGTTGCTTTCGGTAATAGCGCGTGTATGGTCGATTCAAACCGCGGATTGTCGCACAAAAGCAACGCGAAAGCGAAGTAATTTCGTTACGCGGGATTGACGTTGCGCCGACACCGGCAAATGAGAGCATATTGGGGTTTCGATTGTCCAAGTAGCTCAACTTAAGCACGGGCAGCCCTATTCCGTTATCAAACGGCTCTATAAACGGGGCAAGAGCCTGTTCGATGAATGCATCATCAAGCAAACAGGAATCGCCCAACTGCCGCCATGCTTCTTCCGCGCATGCTCGAAGCCGTCCAACTGTTTCATGGTCGATACCGCCGAATCGAGTGACATCTATACCCGCGTTGCTTCCCAATTCACTCAAGCAATGCATAAGAGCCACACGGCCTCCGAACTGCAGATATGCTGCATCAACGTTCATGCATCACAGCTCCTTGACAATAACCGAAAGCGAATCATTGTCATAATCGAATCGCACGATTTCCGTGTCGCGCCACCAAGAAGTGCGCTTGCTTTCGTCGATGTTAAAAACGTGCTTCCAGATTGGCTGGAACTCGCATATCGTATTGGTCTCTGCAGCTTCGAGATCAATTAAAGCTTGATCATCTGGATGAATGTCGCGCGAAATAGAATGTTCGAGTGGTTCAGGGTTGCAGGCATCTAAGGCCTCGGCGCGATAATGCGGAAGCAAAACTGCTCGCACACTCGTTTGCGGCGCAACCGTTGTCCCAAGAGCGTTGCAAAGCTCGTCGACTAAGAATCGGCGTTTGGCCGAAGTACCCTGAAAAACGTAGTCTGTCTGAACATCCGCAAGTCCGTAACGTTCGAGCATGTCTAGTTTTACAGCGGGAGAGTGCGGTAGGCCATGAACGTACAGCACTCCATCGATGCGCTTCGCAAGAAGCTTGTCGTTAGAGACGTAGCTGCCTCGCCGTTGAGTTATCAGAGCCATCATAAGCGCTGTCTTACCTGCGCCTTTGTCACCGACAGTCAGCAATCCGAGTCCGTCGACCTCCACGCAAGACGCATGAAGCATGGACCAACCATCTGCAAGCGCTTGACCGACAATGATGGCTCGGACGACGCGCGACACGACATACTGAGCTTCCGGGTTGTCCGGGCCAATGTAAAGGTCGACCATGCGATTGACAGGTACGATATGGAGCCATGATTCGGTCACGAGCGTATCGGGATCGCTCTGTCTCACCAGAAAGCCCTCCCCCGCGACTGCATACGAAGTTGCGAGCTCCGGGAATTCGACAACGCAGCCACCGGCTTCCTGCTCAACGAATGCGCGTTTGCAACGTTCAATCTTGCTTTCGGAAACATGGGCTCGCACAGTCCAGCCAGTATCGGACTCTTTTTGCATGATGCGTTGCTCCGCATCGCGGCATGCGCTCTTTGTGCAATCTCGGAAAAACGGCGCAAGATACTTATCGATCCACGCGCATGGAAGCGCATCGTCCGCATAAAGCATCACGCGATAGCGCGAGAAACCATAACAGCATTCCATTTCGCATCACTCCAGTCGGCCGAGGTGATCGTCAAAGATTTCAAGAAGCGGCCTCTTTCCTCCCCAACAAAGAGCCGTTTCGAGAGGCGTGTCGTTGAAACGTTCGATATAAACGAGAATGGCAAATGCGCTGAACGCTGCATAGAGATGAATGCGGTAAGCCGGATATCCACCTCGGCTGAGAAACTGCTCTCCAAGCAAGCTGGAGTCAAGATGCACGGCCGCATCGCCATACGGTACCGCCGGATCGCCATGCCAAAGCATGGGGCTATGAATACAAACGAGATCGTTTTTTGGAGTGATTAGATAGTTTCTCAAATTTACATCGCCGCACACGAGGCTCGGAGCGCAGACGTCCTGCTGAATGCTGCTCGCATAGCGCTCGAACGCTTTTCGAAGCGCGTCATAGCGTAGAGCCGCCATGCGCGGACCCTTGATTGCCTGGTTCTCTATGTACCAGAAAATGAAATCCATCCAGGTCGAATAACTCGGCTTCTTATCCATCGACCTCCGCCCAAATCCTTCAACGTTTTCTGCCATGCGAATGAGCTCGAACGATTCATGAAGCTGACCAGCCCACTTTTCCACCTCGTTTTTCGAGGCGCTTCGAAAATCCACGGTGTCAAGTGATTGCCCCTCGACAAAGGGGTAGATGGCTATATACGTTTTTGCTTGCTCCATACTCTGATAATGGATTATCGGACGAAACCTGTCGTTATCGCCAATCAATTCGAGCAAACGCTTTTCGCTTTCGACATCAACAGTAGGATCGGTGATTTCCTTGACGACAAACTCTTGCTTATCGAATGAAACCTTCCATACGGTATTGTTCGTGTCGCTGATAAGCGCGACGGCGCTCGGTTTGCCGACGTGACTTTCGAATACGGAAGCGGCGCCAGAGCTACGCCAACGATTATGCGAGGATTCAGGCATGAAGGAACCCCTTTCGTTCTGCAATGCATGATGCAACTTCGGCAAGAGCTCCTCCATCGACAATGGCATCGCAGTATGGCAAGCGCGCGAGAATCGGAAGCCCGACATCACGGGCAAATGCATCGAGGTCGCAACTCGCACCGATGGCCTGCCGCGCACCGCAAACATTACACTCGTGGTATGCCATGTTATGGATGATCCCAATCCCGTTGTTTTCCAATTTGCGATGGAATGTGATGTCGCGCCGGCAATCTGCTAGAGCCAGCTGCGATCCTGTCGTTACAAATACTGTGGAAGCGTACTCGAAAAACTCCATCAACATGCGCGTTATCATTCCCGAAGTCGGCGGAAGATCGACGACCAGCATATCGAGGCATCCCCATTCGGTCTTGAAAAGGAATCGTTCGAATAGACTGCGCGCGGCATCTTCCGACCACACAAGCGCACTGGGGTTTTCCGAAAGATAGCCCATGGAGCACACGGATATGTTTTCGCAGACAGCGGGGATGAGAAGGCTTCCCTTTGCACGCATCGTCCCCGGGAAGAGAACAGATTGGCTGGGACCGGTGAGGTCGGCATCGAGCATGCCAACCCGAAAGCCTTTTGCGCAAAAAGCGTTGGCGATTCCGGCACTTATGCTGCTTTTTCCCACGCCGCCCTTTCCTCCGGAAACGAGCAAAATGGGCACGTCGCTATAAAACATGCTTGCTCCATTCTTCCACCGCGGCAGGCAGATCCATAAGTTTATCCAACTCAGAACAAGGAATCTCGCCCTTAACATATCCAAGAAGCAGAGCTTCCCACCACGCTCCTAGCACATGCGAGCAGAGCGCATCTCGCTCATTGGAGGTCAAGGGGGCCATCAGCTCATATGCTTGTAAAAACCGCAATGAAACCGATTCGTCGATAGAGCATCGAATCTCGGGGGCAAGTCCAGCGTGCCTACCGGAAAAGTCTAGGGCAGCCCAAGCAATCAGCGCTTCGCCAACATCGTGCAAGCGAGAATCCATTGACGCATTGTCAAAATCGTATAAAGCGGCAATCGAATCATCTGAGTTGTAGGCGATGTTCCATGGAATGAAGTCGCCATGGACGGGATACTGCTGCAACGCATGCGGGCAATCAACAGCGTCCAACATTTCGCAAAGCGCGTCAAACACCGAAGTCGACTCACAGCGCTCTTTGCTGATACGCCGAGCAAGTTCGATGTGCTCCTCGGCTATCCCGCGCGTCGTTGTAATGGGTCCTTTAGCCGGCAAATCACATGAGGCCCCAACTCGGTGCATCCGTGCAAGCAGGTCCCCGCTAGCAACGACCTGCTGCAAAGATTCGTTGTAGAGCATGCCGACAGCCAGGTCGGACACAGTGAACAGGCCCCCATCGTATTCGGCGAACAATGCGCCTGCTCGCGTGCGATGAACCATAGGAACGGGAAGACCCTCTTGAGCGCATGCATTGGCGAAAGAAGCCGAGAATTCAACGAGTGCAGGCTCAGCGCAATACCAGGGAATCTGTTTTAGAAAGTACGACCCTGCTGCGGTTCGCACGACGGTCTTCCTGCTTGTCTCACTACGCTCGAGCAGGTTGACGATAACGTTGTTTTCAACAATCAAAGACTCGATTGCCAGCACGTCTCCCAAATCATATGCGGAGAAAACGCGCGAACACCCGTCAACAGTAAGCAGGTCGAAGTAGCTTCCCTTCGGTCGTCGTTGCACGCTCACTGTTCCGTCCTTTCGTCGCAAATAAGCCCGATGCCGTCTGCAATACAGTCGCTTAGTTCTTTCAGCTGGCATACAAGGTTCTCGGGCACACCTGCCGCTATTGCTTTATCAAGGTTGGCACATCGATTGCGCTGCTGTTTTTCGCCCCCTGCAGGAGGAAACCTGAGCTCGGACCATTTAGCCAGCTCATCGCATACGTCCAAGTAGATAACCAAAACGTCGATATTTGCTGGGTAAGGCTGTTTTCGATATGCGCCATGGTGGCTTATAGCTTCTGCTATACGTGGCGATACCAGGCTATGTTGGCTAAGGAACTCTGCACCTGCAGGCCCGTGTTCGTGAAATTTCCACCCGCCTGAGGTAAGCTGCGGTGCGACCACTTTTCCAATATCGTGGTAGATAGCGGCTATGACAAGCTCGTCACCCCAGACAGCAGCTGGGCTATCGCGGAATTCGGGCAATTGCACGCAAGCTTGGGCAAGCGCCGTGCACCAACGCATATGCTCGATGATGCTGCAAGCATGCCACATGCTGGCATGCGAGGCATTGCCATAGAGCAAATCGTCTGGCAAACCTGCAGCAGAACCGAGCGCCCTCATGGCTGCAAATGCAGCTTCGGACTGATTGAGGACAGTCTGCGCATCGGGGAGCATTGATACATACTGTTCGAGGCACATCAGGGAGTCCTTCCAACGAGCGGCGCTGCGGAATGCCTTGCTTCGCCTTCTGGCATGATTTGGGGGTTATCCAGGCCGCGTTCCAGATGCGATTCCACACATCTGAGCCGTTCGGGCACTGCCGCAGTGCGTGCGCGCTGCATGATGCTGGCGACATCAAGATCTTGCACAAAAACCGCCGTTTCGCGCAGAAGCGCTTGAGCGCCATCGTCATCGAAATCCTTGGCGAGATCGAGCAGTTTTCCGAAAGCCTCGTATGCGAACTCGTTTATGCTGTCAACGATATGCCATGTTGCCGCATCGACGTCTTCAGGCAAATTCAAGTCGGCTTTTTGGAAGGCGCGCATAGCTTCGAGCGCCGGAATCATCTGGTCAAGAACACGCAAGTAGTGCTCACGCACGAACAGCGCTTCCGAAGGAAGCTCGTTGAATCCGACATCCATCGGCGATGATTCTGCTTTCTTTGCATCTACCAGATCGTTTTCTTCGTGTACTTGCAAGGTATACGCCATCTTTTTTGGAGGTATGCCGAACCTCCTGCATCCTTCCAGATTCTTGCGCAACCCGTCAAGATTGGTCCATTGCGTGAACATAATGAAGCCCAGTTTCAAACGGAACGGGGCCCGGTAATCGCAACTGTACCCGACATCCTCGAGCAAAGTAAGCGCATGCTCGATTTGCTGCGCCGTTAGACCTTTGTTCAACTTGTTCAAAGTATCGTCATCAAAGGATTCTACGCCGATGAAAAGCGTTGTCGCATGGGCGCGTCTGAGATTGGATGCTATGGATTTCGTTACGTTGTCGCAGCGCAAGTACAAAAAGATGGATGGAACGAATCCTATTTTCGCAATGCCCTCGGCAAAGCTTTGGGCACGCTGCTCCGCGCGTTTCCGCGAAGCGGAAAGGAACTGTGCGCTGCAGCAGTAATACTCGGTTACTCCGAACGTGGAATGGATGTACGACATCTCGGACAGGATGCGCTCAATGCTATATTCACGATACGCACCGCCCGCTATAAGCCCGGCACCTTTCCAAATCGAGCAGAACGCGCAGCCGCCATAGCATCCGCGGCCAGTGGGCAACGATGCCTGCATACCTTTGAGGCTTTCTCCGTTTTGCCTGATCATCTCTGCAAGAACACTTCGATCGAGGAATGGCAGCGCATCTAGATCGCGCAATGCGTTTCGCTTACGTGGATGGGGATTCTTGACGGTTGCCACGCCAGGAATATCGTTAAGAGACAACCCTTCCCGTAAGCTGTCGAGCAACTCTCGGAATGACACCTCGCCCTCTCCGATAATCACGACGTCAGCATGTCCACCTTCGAGCAGCTTTTGCGCATGAAAGCTCGCAAAGTCGCCCCCGGCAACAAGCATGCCGCAATACCCGAGATCCCTGATAGAATCCAGCAATCGGCAACCGTCGTGATATTCGCGCTCGCACGTCATCGAAACACCGATCATGCCGGGTTTTTCTGCGACTACGAGCTGAGCGACTTCGCTGCAACTACGTCCGAAGAGATAGTCGTTGCGCACTGTTACCGGATATCCGAATTGTTTGAGATATGCGGAGAGCGACAGAATGCCGATCGGCTCAGTGAAGAACACTTTGTCAAACAACGGGTAGCAAAGCACAATCGAACTCAATGGTTGCGGGACTGCTTCGCTTGCGTGCAATTCTTGGTGCGCGTTCATCATAGTGCCCTTAATGAATAACCGGGAACCAACAAGGCCGTGAGAAACTGACATCTGTCTCAGGCGTAACATCGGGATAGTATGCGCGAAGCGAGTTCGCGATCCTGCGCCATGCATCGTCGATGGCCTGCACCACCTCGTTTGACGCAACATATCCTGCTATAAGGTCATGATGCGCGGCTGCCCGTTCGCGAATGGCCGCTTCTGTCGGATGCAGGAGGCACATTTCGAGCAGGTCTTCGTACGCATTCGCAAAGAGGGACTCCATCCGCTTGCGACATGCTCGGATATCGGCGGTGAATGCTGAATCTAGCCCAAATCCCTGCACGGTTTTCTCCATATTGCGAATACGCTTGCGAGGCTTGTTCATAGCGCGCAGGCAGTTTCTCATGCTTGCGTTGAAGAGCTCTACTTCGGGATGCTTATAATGAAAACCGGAACGCGTTCCAGGAGCAAGAAGACCATCTTCCGCCGCTTGCGCGTAGAGCGGAGTGCCGGGATAGAGCTCGACCTCTGCGATCATCTTGACTGGCGTTATTGCATAGCTTGCGAGATAAGGCGACTGCTTCTTTATTCCCTCGAGCGTAGTGTAAGGATGGAAGGGCATAAGCCCTGGCTTGATGCGGTACCGCGACGAGATATCCATCTTGTAGCCCAGATCCTGGGCGATATCTATGCCGCGTAGCATCTTGTCGTACGCGATATTCTTGCCATATAGCTGCAAGTCATTTTCATTGAAAGACTCGATGCCAAGATACAGAAGCACAAGACCCGAATCGCGAAGATCCTCGAAGATTGGACGTGTTTCATCCGTGATGGCATCCGGCCTGATAACTATTGAATACTCGATGCGGAATGGCAGGTTTTCGATGAGCTGGGCGAGCTCTTTGAGCCTTCTTGCGCCGGACGGAGTTGGCGGAGCAGCGAAGTCATCTTCCATGATGAACCGCGACACGTTGTACGTACGATGAATGAATTCCATCTCTTGCACGATGATCCCGACTGGCTTGAGTGCGCAGTGGGCCTTAAGCCCCGCTTGAATAAGAGCGGCCGTACTGCAGAAAGTGCATCTTCCATGAGAGCAACCACGGCTGGTCTCTACGACTGCAGCCAACATGTGCGGATTATGGGTTGCGGCAAGCTCTTCAAGATAGGGACGGCGCGTGGCAATATCCACGTAGCCATGATTCTGCCATGCGTTAGCTGGATTCAGCTGCGAAGCGCTCGTGACGACCTCGGGGAGCAATACGCCTTTAAGCGGCAGACTCTTTTGCAGGCGTTGGACCATTTCGCGAGCTACCACATCGGGATCGCCCACGATTACCGCATCGATGACCGAACAGGCAGTAAGTGTTTGTTCGGGCTTAAGCGAAGCCTGATGGCCAGTTGCCACGATAAAGCCTTTATAGCCCTTAGCGCGCAACGTGGAGGCTATCTCGTCGCGGCGCTCGTAGAATTGGTCTAAGATGTCGCGCACATTGCTAATACCGGCGAACATAACGCCATCGCACGACATGACGCGCTCAACGAATTCGTCGCCGAATGCGCCGTGCAACGAAGACGCATAGAACAATGTCTCGAAGCCCGCCTCTTCGAATATGCAAATAGCCTGTTCGGCGCCAAGAGGCTCCAATGTGGGCTTGAGCTGGTATGTTACATTGAGCACAGCGATCTTCATGGCAATCCCACTATCCTTTCAAGCCCCAGTGGTGCATAAATGCGGTACGCGCTTCTTGATTGGAGCGCGCCAGCATAAGAGAGCCATCAGGCTCCAGCAGATACAGCGAAGGAATGGCGTATCCCCAGTTCTCTGACAATGCATACGCGTATGCACCGGCGTTTCCAATAGCAAGGATGTCATTCTCGCGAGTTGAACGCGGAAGCAAGCGGTCGGAAGCAATGACGCTTGTAGGCGAGCAGATTCCATCTGCAACATCGAAGCTATCTTGTTCGGCGCTCTCAACTGCAGCATGCACAGTGAAGCTGGCGGTATCGATGGGTACAAGCAGGTTGGTACCTGCATCGACAATCAACCAGTTCTTGGTTGCGCTCTGCTTGCGCGTTACTACCGAGGTCACAGCAATAGCCGCATCACCAAAGATGAAGCGGCCAGGCTCCATGATCAGGCTAACCGATTCAGGAAAAGCGCTGAATGCTGTAGAAACCTCATCCGCGAATGCGCTCATAGCGGCATCCGAAGGGCTTAGGTTTATGCGATAGTCCAACCCGCCGCCAATATCCAAGTATTTAATACTATCGGCTAATCCCAGCCTCAAGATCTGCTGCGCGATATTATTCGCCACTGCACCCATTTGACCAGGGCTGGTACAACGATGTAGCGCATGGAATGATACGCCCTCGACTCGCACGCCGGGCAAGCTTTTAATTTCAGCTATATCACGCAAAGCACGTGTTTCGGGAATGCCCATCTTTTCGTCTGCACGAGCGAACATCGCGGCATCGCTAGGCACAAGACGTACTCCGATGGGAATAACGGTTCCGTGGGCAAGAGCGCACTGCGAAAGCCTTCTGCAGTCCGAAACATTGTCAACATTAACGGCAAAGGGCGGACGCATAACGATGGCCTCGATAAGGGAATGCTGCCAACCGAGGCCGTTGACAACTATTTGATCGGGGCTAAAGCCAAGCTTGAGAGCAAGATCGTATTCCTCGGCACTCATAACCTCGCAAAGCAGATTGCATGGGGCGATTGCATTGATAGCCGCTATAGCAGATTTCATGATGCTTGCATGACCAGCTGCTTTCAGTGCTAGCGCAATCCCGGTGGGACGATTAGTCGCCATCGCAAACGCACGCAGCGCTTCAAGGTTATCGCGTATGCGCGTTGAGCTGTATACGAGACAAGGCGTACCGGTTTTCTGCGCGATGCTTGCTACGTCGACATCGCACCATTTCAGAATGCCATTCACATACTCGAACGCATTGTCACGAGTTGCGTTGCCCATAAAGCACCTCCCAGAGCTTTTCCTCAATCGGACGATGGTCGAGATGCGGCTTGCCTAGCCGCTTTGCAAGGCAGCGAACGTAAAAGAAGAGCTTCATCTGGTCGAGAGCGCATAAAGCGCTGCCGCCCCCCGCCCGAACGTAAGAATCGATGAACACCCTTGTATCGAAGCCGAAATACTCGAAATAGTGGAGCGCTTTGACAAGATCATAAGAAGGAAAGAAGAGGCGCGAACCCTCGAAGTCGACCGCATAGACCTGCTTGCCTGCAACGATGATATTGCCAGGAACGTAGTCCCAATGCGTACACGCGAGCGTCTGAGGCGAGAGATCATCGCGACACCATCCCTCAAGACGTTCCTCGATGAGCTCACGATCCGCATTCGCAATAAACCCCGTGTGCTCAAGTGCGTCAAGCGAACGCAGTATGGTTTTTCGAATATATGCAACGGCTTTGGCAAAACCCTGCGCCCGATCTTCACTTGGGAGGGGCGACCCATGAATCGCGGCTAGCAAAGATCCCGCAGCCTCGAGGTGCGACTCTCCCACATATTCATGCGGCAACTCGATCAGCGCAGTACCTGGTACAAAATCTGCAATAAGCCAGCGACCGAGCGCCTCCACGGTGGGCATTTCTGGCACCTGCATCATCTGGACAGTGCGTGCACTGCGCTGGGCGCGCTCGACTGATTCCATGAGGCGCGCAGTTTTAGCTCGTCCTTCAATACAGAACAAGGGGCGCTTAGCGCCATGGTTAAGTGGATGCAGATTCAAGCTTGCCCCGAAACGTTCGTCAAGCAATTGAGCCTGATCAAAGGGTATAGATCCTTGATAGCCAGCCTTCCCGCAGAGGGGCCAACGTCCGCTATGCGCCTCGACAAAGCGTAGATAATCAACTACGCAATCACGATATCGCGAGTCATACGAGGGAACAGCGAAGGAATCCTCTATTGTGAACCACGTTGCCCTCGCATTCGCATGCTCCGTATCGATCGGATCTCCGCCGTCAGACGATGCGAGATATACCGTCAGATCGTAGAGCTGTTTGTGGCGATGAAATTGGAATCGCCTAAGAACGCCTAAAACGCTTGATTGGATATGCGTTTCTTCAAAAACTTCTCGACATGCCGCCTGGGCGGGGGTTTCGCCATGATCAACGTGTCCTTTAGGCAGAGACCAAAGGCCATCTGAACCGACGAGAACCAGGAATTCGCCCGCATTGTTGACGACGAGGGCCCCAGCTTCGATATGCGTATTGTTGGGAGTCAGGCTTTTCATTTACGGGGTGCTCCCTGGTACACCTATGCGCGAAATAAGCGGCATATCACGAATATCATCATCTTTGAGAGCCCACAGCAAAAAGCGCTCGAACCCCAAGCCCATGCCAGATGTTTGGATTGGACTCAGCTCTTTCATCTTGATGTACCATTCATATTCATCTGGGCAAACGTGGCGATCTTTCAGGCCGCGCAGAACATCCTGTGCCGTGACGTGCCTCTGACCCGATCCGATAGTCTCCAACCCGCCAAGCAACAAATCCGAAGAAATCGAATGGGAGCCATCGATTGCGTCAGCTTGGTAGAACGGAACCGAGAGCTTATCCATATTGGCAATCCACACCGCATCGTTGATCCCAAAACGCTGCCCGATTGCCTTTTCGCCCTTCTTTGTAAGAGCGCGAGACCCGGTGGATACAACTTCATAGTAACCGTCATTTACCCCGAAGCTATCGAGCGCTTCCTCGAACGTCACGACTGGCGCTGATTCCATCTCGGCGATTCTTTCGAGGTGATCGACGCTTCCTGCCATAGCCCGCACCTCATCTGCAGCATTTGTCATCAGAGCGGAGCACATGTTTCTAAGCAGGCCCCATGCCAAGTTGCGCGTACTCTCCAGCGGAGCAGGTATTTCGAATTCAATGTGGCAGAATTGCTGCAAATGCGCACTATCCGCAGGCTCGCCACGAAACGTTTGCATGATGTAATACACGCCCTGGTCAACAAAGCGACAGCCATATTCAAGAGCGAATTGCATAGAATCGGCCAAATATGTGCGCCGGTCATAAAGCATGACCTCAACAGGAAGGCTGTCGCTGCCAGCACCCATAGGGCTGGAGATGGAGCCCGTGGTTACGGGGGCAACCATATGCCGTAAGCCTTGAGATCGCAAGAACCGATGCGCTGCCGAAATTGCTTCGTCTTGTATGACATACATCGCCTTGTACCAAGGGCTATTCATTGCTGATTGCCAATGCGTAGGTTCGAGCCACGTACGCGTAGGCGAGGTCGAGCGTACTGCAGGTTGCTCAGTTTCCGTCGATTCCAGCGTATCCTTTGTTTTCCCCATGAGGCCTCCCATCATGGTTTATTCCCCCAATGCTAAATATAGAGAAGCGGCTCTTGCGATGTTGGGATGTGCCGATATGCCAAGGTTATGGCAGATAGGTATCCCATATTCTCATTGAACGGCTCCATATATTCGAGTATCCGAGCTGCTAAAGCAGCCTTGGCTCCATCGCTCCAATTGCCTGACGCCCATTCGGCCATTAGCGCGCAATACGTTTTCAGCTCATCGTCGGTCGCCTTGCGTACAGGACGACTATCCGATTTCCAAGGGCGTAGCTCCTTGCATGATTCTGCAAGTTCTATCCAGTAATTCCGATCGTATTCCGGCACTTGATTACCGATTATCGATGCAACGCGCTCGCGTAGCTCAGGACTAGGCGACTCACGGTAAAACAACTCGCACAGCGCAACAAAGCCGTAGGGCTTGGCGTTGGCAACCATTGAGCGAATCGCTGATGCGTGGTCGTGAACAAAAGCAAGGGAACCGCCGGTAAGAACGATATCGAAAGGTTCAGCGGAACGATATGTACAAATGTCTGAGCACGTATAAGAGCAACGATCAGCCAAGCCTTCTCTTTCTGCGTTTGCTTGAGCGCTTGCCACCATGTTTGGGTTAATGTCAACTCCGACAACCTGAGCACCTGTAATGCGGGCGATTTCGCGAGATAGGAACCCCGCACTTGAACCGACATGCAACACGCGCGATGATTCGTGTATATGGCAGAAATCAATAAGATTCGCTATGTTGGAAAACCCTCCAGGCGGAAGGTTGCTCTCGCCCATAAAAGCTAGCAAATCCACGTATGAGAAGTGCAGTATTTGCTCGATGCTCGGCTCAGAATCGACCATTTAGCATGCCCCCTTCAGTTAGCGTTCGTTGCTCTGAGGCAATCGGCTTGCAACGTAATTGAGTATAAAGCTTGTGAACTAGATCCCAAAAGCTAGAACGCAAATCGGCTAAACAAATATCCGAGTATCCGCTCGGATATTCGTCTTGTCGACGGACGCGTTTCCTTCAAAACCTTGACTGCGGCACCGCTTCACCCTACTATGATATGCGCGGGTAAGATCCGCATCATCTCAAGAAATCACGGACAACTAGGCCTTGGCGACGTGTATCGCCGCGGCGAGGTGCGTGGCGAGGGTCGTCTGCAGCGAGTCCGGGTCCCTCCATCCCAGGGACTTGGTCAGGTCGCCCTGGGGGTCGGCGTCGACGAGGAGCACGCGGCGGCTCCTCCTCGCGAGGGCCGCTCCGAGGCTCAGCGCCGTTGCCGTCTTGGCCGTCCCTCCCTTCTGGTTGGCGACGGCTATCGTCCTGCATGTCATCTTTCTTCCTCCCATCTGCGGCGCTGCCGCGTCTCGGGAGGTCAGGAGGTTTCGGAATCGCAGTCGGGGGCGGGGCCTTGTCGCCCTGCGGCCTTCGGCCGACCGCCCGCGCGTCCGCGTATCTCCTTCGGGAACGGTCGTCCCCATGCGGAATACGCGGTTGGAAAGCGCGGGAACCGGACTGGAATTTCCAGTGTTTCTCCCGTTTCGCAAACCCATCCCACTGAGGGTGCATGAATAGAGAAAAGCCCTCTGACGTGGGATTATTTAGAAAGTGGATTTGCAAGGGAAGTTAGCGGAACGTGCCAGCCAAAACATTGGGAAGCTGCCGTAATAACCATTATACGACGCCCGCATTTCAGCGAGAGACAGTATACCGCATCGGAGAAGATTAGCACCGGGAACCTTCCTGCTTTTTCGTGCATTGAGGTTTCGGTACAGCTCTCGCTCGGATCTCGGCGGAGGCAGTCGGAGGACGTCGGCGAGCTCTCATCCCGATGCGGTAATGTCGCGGAAACGGGAACGCAGGGAGGGGTGACGCAGGGCACGCTGGTAGAATACGGGGCGATCGAAAGGAGCCGCATGGATTTGAGCGAGCTTTCGAAATACCGGGAGGACAACCGCCTCGAGGCGAAGGACGCGAGGGGCGGCGTCCCGAAAAGCGTCTGGGAGTCGATCTCGGCGTTCGCGAACACGGGCGGCGGGGTCGTCCTTCTCGGCGTTGCGGAGCGCCGGGACAAGTCGCTCGAGGTCGTCGGCCTACCCGATGCCTCTCGCACGCTCGAGGACTTCTGGAACACCGCGCACAACCCCGGCAAGCTCAGCCCCTGCGTGCTCTCGGGCGACGACGCGCGCATCGAGGAGGTTGGCGGCAAGGAGGTCGTCGTTATCGAGGTGCCCCGCGCCCGCCGCCAGCTGCGCCCCGTCCACATCAACGGCAACCCCAAGACGGGCACGTACCGGCGCGACCACGCCGGAGACTACCTGTGCGGCGTCGACGAGGTGGCCGCATGTACCGCGACGCCGCCGACGAGCCCCTCGACGCCGCCGTGCTCGACCACGTGGGCATGGACGCGCTCTACGGAGAGACGGTGCGCACGTACCGCAGGAGCTACGACCTCCACCACAGCCGCAGCGCCTGGTCGAAGCTCGACGACGAGGAGTTCCTCTGCCGCATCGGGGCTGCCGGCAGGGGCCGCGACGGCGAGCTCCACCCGACGAAGGCGGGGCTTCTCATGTTCGGAGAGGAGTGGCGCATCCAGCCTGAGTTCCCGAACTACTTCCTCGACTACCGGCAGGAGACAAGCCCCGAGGCACGCTGGCAGGACCGCGTCACCTCGCAGACGGCCGGGGAGTGGTCGGGCAACGTGTTCGACTTCTTCCAGCGCGCCTACGAGAAGATGAGGCAGGCGCTCAAGGTGCCGTTCAAGCTCGACGAGAACAGCAGGCGCATCGACGAGACGCCTGCGCACGACGCGCTCCGCGAAGCGATAGCTAACTGCCTCGTGAACGCCGACAACGACGGCAGGCGGGGCGTGGTGCTGCTGTGGAAGGAGGACGGGTTCCACCTGTCGAACCCCGGCGGGTTCCGCATCCCGATCGAGGAGGCCTACGTCGACGGGAACTCCGACCCGCGCAACGGCACCATGATGAAGATGTTCAACCTGGTCAACATCGGCGAGCGCGCCGGCAGCGGCGTCCCCAACATGGTGGAGGACTGGACGTCCGCGGGATACGGGAGGCCGGTCCTGAGCGAGCGCGTGAACCCCGAGCGCTCGACCATCTTCCTGCCGCTCGACGCTGGGAGGGCGGAGCGCGACCATTCCGCTTCTGGCGAAGATGCGGCAGGGGCCCTATTCAAAGAATTGCCGGAAAACGAGCGGGCAGCCATGGAAATCGCGTTCAAGGAAGGGCGCATAACTACGCGCATGGTGGTAGATGGGATCGGCATCAGCAGAAAATCCGCTGCCGCGCTGCTTAAGCGACTAGTCGGTAAAGGCTACCTGCGGTGGAATGGGAAGTCTGTGCACGACCCGTCCCAGTACTATTCGGTGTCTGGGGGCATGGTTGAGAAGAACGGCGCTAATTCCCAGTAGGGTGTCAGTAGGGTGTCAGTAGGACGGGCTCTGCGATGCTCCGACAAGCCAAGGCGCGGACCAGATAGACTAATCGATTAGTCTATCTGGTCTATGAGTTAGTCTATAAGGCAGCTTCAGACTCCCGCCCAGGCGTCGTCGAGGTCGGACGCGCAGCTCTCCACCACGCACCTCACGGCGGCAATCTCCGACGGGGTCACGCTCCCGCTGCCGGCCTTCTCTTCGAGCATGGCGAGGATGGATGCGGCTCCTTCGAGGTCGCTCATCATGCGCTCGCTCTATTGGGGTGCAGCGCGGACGGGTGTCATTGCAGCGGCGACGAACGCAATACGAAAAAGAGACTGCGCCTTTTTCATATCGAGGTGCGTTATGATGCTTCATCGTGAAAAATGCTCAAACGTGCGGCATGACAACGGTCTTGCCGCCCTCGAAGAAAGGCCCCGTCCATGTCCATCACCGGAAAGCAGGTGCGCCAGCTGCGCAGCCTCGCGCATCACCTCGAGCCCGTCGTGTTCATCGGCAAGCAGGACATCACGCCGACCATCGTCCAGCAGACGAACCTCCTGTTGGACGCGCGCGAGCTCATCAAGGGCACCGTCCAGAACACGAGCGGCCTCGACGCGCGGGAGGCCGCGTACATGCTGGCGGATGCCACCGAGTCCGAGATGATCCAGATCATCGGGCGCAAGTTCGTGCTCTACCGCGAAAGCGACCGCGAGGACATCGAGCACGTTCTGTAACGTGCGCTCGTGGCGCGCAGTCTCGGCGCATCACGTAGACGGGCCCTTCGGCAGGCATCGCGCCGCGCCGAAGGGCCCGTCTTGTTTCAAAGGTTATGCATGCGGGAGGGGAGGGGTCGCCAGCTCGCCTCCCGGGCAGCCAAAGCGTCTGCAGCTCCGCCTGCTGCTCTCCGACATGGCCGCAGGCAAACGCCTACTGCTGCTCCGCCGCCTGCGCCTTCGCGCGACCGCGCGTGTCCTGGCCGATCGTCTTTTTGAGGACGAGCAGCGTCACGACGGTCAGCACGAGGCCGATCGCCAGGCAGATCGGCGCGTTGCGCACGAACCCGGCGATGATGAAGCAGACGAACGAGATCGCGCCCACCGTGATGACGTAGGGCAACTGCGTCGACACGTGCTCGAGGTGGTTGCAGTTAGCGCCCGCGGACGCCATGATCGTCGTGTCCGAGATGGGCGAGCAGTGGTCGCCCGCAACCGCGCCGGCCAGGCAGGCGGAGATGCCGATGATCTGAAGGTCGGGCGCCGTCGCGAAGATGGGCAGCACGATGGGGATCAGGATGCCGAACGTGCCCCAGCTCGTGCCCGTGGCGAACGCCAGGCCCCACGCCACCAGGAAGATGATGGCGGGCAGCATGCTGTAGAGCTCCGCCGCCGAACCCGCCATGACGCTGGAGACGAACTCCGCCGCTCCCAGCGCGCCGGTCAGGCCCTTGAGCGTGAGCGCGAACGTCAGGATGAGCATCGCCGGGATCATCGAGATGAAGCCGTTGGCCAGGCAATCCATCGACTCCTTGAACGTCACGACGCGGCGGGCGAGCAGGTAGAGGTACGCGAACACGAGCGCGATGATGGCGCCCCACGGCAGGGCGGTGAACGCGTCGGTGTCGCCGAACGCCAGCACCACGTTCATGTAGCCCTCGGTCTCGGGATCCCAGAATCCGCCGACGTAGAGCATGCCGATGATGCAGAACGCGATGAGCACGAGGATCGGGATGATCATGTCGAACAGGTTGGCGCGCGAGTTCTCGACCTCCTTGTCGTTGCCGAGCGATCCGAGCTCGCCGTCGCGGATGGCGGCCAGCTCGGATTTGGCCATGGGGCCGTAGTCGAACCCGATGACCGTGATCGCGACGACGAACACGAGCGTGAGCAGCGAATAGAAGTTGAACGGGATGGCGCTGATGAACAGCTGGATGCCGTCGACGCCCAAGTCGCCCGCGACGCCCGAGACCGCGGCTGCCCACGATGACACGGGCGCGATCATGCAGACGGGCGCCGCCGTGGCGTCGATGAGGTAGGACAGCTTCGCGCGCGAGAGACGTTTGGCGTCGGTGACGGGGCGCATGACCGATCCGACGGTGAGGCAGTTGAAGTAGTCGTCCACGAAGATGAGCACGCCCATGACGAACGTCGCCAGCTGCGAGCCGAGGCGCGACTTGACGTGGCGCGCGGCCCAGCGTCCGAACGCAGCCGATGCGCCGCTGGAGTTGACGAGCGCGACGAACACGCCCAGCATGACCAGGAACACGAAGATACCCGCGTTCTCCGACAATGCCGGCACGAGTCCGGTGGTCAGGGCGTCCTCCTCGGTGCCTCCTGCGGGGATGAACGAGCCGCTGATGATGGTGTTCACCGTCTCGATGGGATCGAACCCCGCGAGCAGCAGGGCTCCCACCACGATGCCGATGAACAGCGAGCTGTAGGTTTCCTTGGTGATGAGCGCGAGCACGATGGCGACGATCGGCGGCACCAGCGCCCAGAACGTGTTGACGAATTCCATGTCCCCTCCCCTTGTCTCCGAGCGTGCGATCATGGCTCGGATAGGAGGGTGGCCCCGCCTGCGACCATGACAGCTCTTCGCTCGTGCGACAGTGCCCAGGATGTTCTCCTGAACCCCAGGCCGCATGCCGGCGGGAACCGGCGTGCGCCTTCGGCGGCGTCCCCTTTCGGCTCGGCGCTTCCCGGCGCCGTGGCGAGCCTACTCATGAAAACCGCGCCTCTGCCATTACTTCGGTGAGGACACCATAGTGAGTTTGCGCGAAAAGGGAAAGCCCCACGCGGCGAAGCGCACGGAGAATCCCGCGAGCGAGCTTGCCGCTCCCGTTCGACGGCCTTAACGGCTAGGCGGGGCGGAGCGGGGCTTGAGGATCTTGGATGAAATGAGCCGGATGCGACAGCGGGCAAAGCCGTCGTCGCATCCGGCTAGGGGTTCGGCGCTATTCGTAGGAGATGTGCGCGTGGATCTCCTGCAGCGAGTGGACCTGGGGATCGCTCGACTGCGCCACCTGGATGCCCTTGGCCGTGGCGAGCGCGGCCGCCATCGTGGTCATGTAGGGCACATGCGCCTTGATGGCGGTGCGGCGGATGAGGCTGCCGTCCGTGGCGCTCTCAGCCGAGGGGCTGGGCGTGTTGGCGACCAAGTCGACCTCGTGGTTGAGGATGAGGTCGATCAGGTTCGGGCGGCCTTCGTTCACGCGCAGCACGCGCTCGGCCTTGATGCCGTGCTCGTTGAGGAAGTCGCAGGTGCCGCGCGTCGCCAGGATGCGCATGCCGGCGCGCTCGAACTCGCGTCCCACTTCCTCCAGATCGCCCTTGTCGCGGTCGCTGATGCTCATGAGCACCGTGCCGCCCTTGGGCAGGACGGTCTGGGTGGCCTCCTGCGCCTTGAAGAACGCGCCGCCGAAGGTCGTGGCCAGGCCCAGCACCTCGCCGGTCGAGCGCATCTCGGGTCCGAGCACCGGATCCACCTCGGGGAACATGTTGAACGGGAACACGGCTTCCTTGACGCCGTAGTGCGAGAACGACGCCTCGTGCAGGTTGGCGATGGGCGAGGGACGGCCCGTGATGGAAGCCGTCATGATGTCGGTCGCGATCTGCACCATCTGGATGCCGCAGACCTTGGAGACCAGCGGCACCGTGCGGCTGGCGCGCGGGTTCGCCTCGAGCACGTACACCGTGTCGCCCTCGATGGCGTACTGGATGTTCATCAGGCCGGACACGTGCATGGCCTCGGCGATGCGGCGCGTGTACTCCTTGATGGTGGCCAGGTGCGCGTCGGAGATGTTCACCGACGGCAGGATGCAGGCCGAGTCGCCTGAATGGATGCCGGCGAGCTCGATGTGCTCCATGACCGCGGGCACGAACGCGTGCTGGCCGTCGCAGATCGCGTCGGCCTCGCACTCCATCGCGTGACGCAGGAAGCGGTCGATGAGGATGGGGCGGTCGGGGGTCACGCCCACGGCGGCGTTCATATAGTTGATGAGGTTGGCGTCATCGTAGACGACCTCCATGCCGCGGCCGCCGAGCACGTAGCTGGGGCGCACCATCACGGGATAGCCGATCTTCTGCGCGATGGCGAGCGCGTCCTCGGTGGTGTGCGCCATGCCGGCCTCGGGCATCGGGATGTCGAGCGACTCCATGACCGCGCGGAAGCGGTCGCGGTCTTCGGCCAGGTCGATGATCTCGGGGCTGGTGCCCAGGATGCGCACGCCCGCCTCCTCGAGCTCGGAGGCCAGGTTGAGCGGCGTCTGGCCGCCGAACTGGGCGATGACGCCGAGCGGCTTCTCCTTCTTGTAGATCGCGAGCACGTCCTCGGCCGTCAGCGGCTCGAAATACAGCTTGTCGGAGGTGTCGTAGTCGGTCGACACGGTCTCGGGGTTGCAGTTGACGATGATCGTCTTGAAGCCCAGCTTCTTGAGCGACTTGGCCGCATGCACGCAGCAGTAGTCGAACTCGATGCCCTGGCCGATGCGGTTGGGGCCGCCGCCCAGGATCATGATCGTGTTGTCGCCGGTCGTGGGGCTGGCGTCGGCGGCGTTGTAGGTGGAGTAGTAGTACGCGGAGTCCTGGGTGGAGCTCACGTGCACGCCCTCCCAGCCCTGGTTGAGGCCGATCTCGGCGCGGTGCGCGCGGATGCGCTTCTCGGTGGTGCCGGTGATCTGCGCCAGGTAGCGGTCGGAGAAGCCGTCCTTCTTCGCGGCGGTCAGCATGTCGTCGGGCGGAAGCGAGGCGGGATGGTCCTTGGAGTAGGCGATGAGGGCCTCCTCCTCGGCCACGAGCTCCGCCATCTGCTCGATGAACCAGCGCTTGATGCGCGTCAGCTCATGGAGCTCGTCGACCGTGGCACCGGCGCGTAGCGCCTCGTACATGATGAACTGGCGCTCGCTCGTCGGCGTGACCAGCATGCCGAGCAGCTCGTCTTTGGACTTGCCATGGAAGTCCTTGGCGAAGCCCAGGCCGTAGCGGCCGGTCTCAAGCGAGCGGATGGCCTTCTGGAACGCCTCCTTGTAGGTCTTGCCGATGGACATGACCTCGCCCACGGCGCGCATCTGGGTGCCCAGCTTGTCCTCGACGCCCTTGAACTTCTCAAACGCCCAGCGCGCGAACTTGATTACGACGTAATCGCCGCCCGGGACGTAGTTGGCCAGCGTGCCGTGCTTGCCGCAGGGGATCTCGTCGAGCGTGAGGCCGCTCGCCAGCATCGCGGACACGAGCGCGATGGGGAAGCCGGTGGCCTTGGACGCCAGCGCCGAGGAGCGCGAGGTGCGCGGGTTGATCTCGATGATGATGTCGCGGTCGGTGACGGGGTCGTGCGCCCACTGCACGTTGGTGCCGCCGATGACCTGCACGGCCTCGACGATCTTGTAGCTCTTCTCCTGCAGGCGCTTCTGAACGTCCTCGCTGATGGTGAGCATGGGGGCGGCGCAGAACGAGTCGCCGGTGTGCACGCCCATGGGGTCGATGTTCTCGATGAAGCACACCGTGATCATCTTGCCGTTGGCGTCGCGCACCACCTCGAGCTCGAGCTCCTCCCAGCCCAGCACGCTCTCCTCGACGAGGACCTCGTGCACGGGGGAGGCGGCCAGGCCGCGCGCGACCACCGTGCGCAGCTCGTCGATGTTGTACACGAGTCCGCCGCCCGTGCCGCCCATGGTGTAGGCGGGGCGCAGCACGCAGGGGTACCCCAGCTCGTCGGCGATGGCGACGGCGTCCTCGACAGAGTAGGCGACCTTGCTGCGCGCCATCTCGATGTCGAGCGACTCCATGAGCTCCTTGAACGCCTCGCGGTCCTCGCCGCGCTCGATCGCGTCGATCTGGACGCCGATGACCTGCACGTCGTATTTCTCGAGGATGCCCTGCTTGGCCAGGTCGGCGGCCAGGTTCAGGCCGGATTGGCCGCCCAGGTTGGGCAGCAGCGCGTCGGGGCGCTCCTTGGCGATGATCTGCTCGAGGCGCGCGGTGTTGAGCGGCTCGATGTAGACGGCGTCCGCTGTGTCGGGATCGGTCATGATGGTGGCGGGGTTGCTGTTGACCAGCACCACCTCGTATCCGAGCTGGCGCAGGGCCTTGCAGGCCTGCGTGCCGGAGTAATCGAACTCGCACGCCTGACCGATGATGATCGGACCGGAGCCGATGATGAGCACTTTGTTGATGTCGTCGCGCTTTGGCATGGGGATCCCTCTCTTCGCAGCCGAGACGATGCGCGATGGGGCGGTCGCCGACGGACGGCGGGCGGTTCGCGGGCGGGTGCCCGCAAAAGCCCCGCATGCCTCCGATGGGCGCTCCTTCGCGCATGCAACGCATGGTAAAACGTCGCGTTACATTGTATCCGCGAATCGCTGTTGGTGGGCGGATGAATCGGCATTTCACTGCGCTGCCATCTGATGCCGAAGATGCAGGCCGACGAGCTGAAACAGCGCAACATCCTTATTCTTGCTGGCTGGATTTACTAATTGTATCTAGTAAAATTTCTAGATACAATTAGTAAAAAAATAAGATACGGTCAGTAATCAAAAGAGCGCAGGGCATCGCATCGTTGGGAGGCGGCATCATGTACCAAAGAAGTCAGGTGGACACGCTCGTCGATCGCTTGCTGGAGCAGGACGTGTGGACGATGCAGTTCATCGTCGGACCGCGCCAAACGGGAAAGAGCACCATGCTCGCCCAAGCGCTTGGCAGGGTGAGCATGGAGAGGCACTTCGTGAGTGCGGACGATGTCGCCGCTCCCAACGAAGCATGGATCGAGCGCGAATGGCAAGTCGCGCGCAACATGACGCGCGGGGGGTCTGAACCGGTGGCGCTTTGCATCGACGAGGTGCAGAAAGTCGCGGGTTGGGCGCGCCAGGTGAAATCCCTCTACGACCGGGATCGGCGCGAAGGCACCCCCGTCAAGGCGGTCCTCAGCGGATCTTCGTCCCTTCTGCTGCATCAGGGGATGGAGGACTCCCTCATGGGGCGCTTCGAGATCATCCGCTCCCCGCATTGGAGTTTGAAGGAGGTGCGTGACGCCTTCGGCTTCTCCCTCGACGAATTCCTCTATTTCGGCGGCTATCCGGGCGCGAGCGCGCTTTCGAAAGACGCGAGGCGCTGGAAGGCCTACGTGCGCGATGCGATAGTCGAACCCACCATTTCGCGCGACGTACTCGAGATGGCCGAAGTTAGGAAACCTGCGCTCATGCGGGCGCTCTTCCGGCTGGGATGCGCGTATTCCGGGCAGGAGCTTTCGTACAACAAAATGCTCGGGCAGCTGCAGGACAACGGCAACACCGTCACGATTGCGCACTACCTGGATCTTCTCGGTAAAGCCGGGATGATCTCGGCGATACCCAAGTATTCGGACAAAGAGCTTGCAAAGCGCCGAAGCTCCCCGCGCTTGATGGTTCACGACACCTCTCTTATGACCGCGCTCTCGGATAAGGGGCGTGACGACTTTGCCCTTCAAAGGGATCTGCGCGGCCATCTAGTCGAATCCGCCGTGGGAGCGTACTTGCTCTCGCGCGCTTCGAGCGAGGGGTTCGAAGTCTCGTGGTGGCGAGAGGGGGTCAAAGAGGTCGATTTCGTGGTGAAGGATGGATCCAGGCTGTCTGCGATCGAGGTGAAATCGGGTGCGGAATCCGGCCAAAGCGGGATGGCGGATTTCCTCGACAAGCATCCTTCCGCGAAACGCATCGTCGTGGGCGGATCCTCTGCGGGGGCCTGCGGAGTCGAGGCTTTCCTGCTGGGCGAGGTCGATCTGTTCTATTGATGCGCTGGTGACACCCCTCCATGAAAGAACGCCTTCCGATTTCGCGCCGGAAGGCGTTCTTGCTTCTGGGTGAAAACCGGGTCGACTCCGGAGCCGGGATCGACCGGTGGGTGCGGCAGCTGCGCCGTAAACTAGTGGTGGCAGGCCTCGTTGGCGGTCATATGGGGCAGCTTGCCCTCGGCGGCCAGCTTGGCGACGTCGCCCACATTGGGGGTGACGTTGTCGAACAGCACGTCGATGCCCGCGTTGGCAAAGCCCATCATCGGGCGCATGCCCATGCCCGCGGCGACGATGGCGTTGGCGCCGGCTTCGGAGAGAAGGCCGACGGGGCGCAGGCATCCGCCTTCCTCGTGAGGCGGGTTCTGGATGATGGAGACCTCCTTGATCTCGCCGTCCGCGATGTCGATCAAGGTGAAGCAATCGCAATGGCCAAAGTGGCCGGAGCGCTCCGCTTGCAGGCCGCCTTCGCCCATCGTGGGCACGGCAAGCTTCATCGTCTCTGCCATGGTTCCTCGCTTTCCCCGCCGGGCTGTCCGCGGCGGCTTTGCTCGCTGGCGCGCGTTGCGGCGGCGTCCTCTTGCGCGGCGCGTCGCATGTTGGCGTGGCCGCTATATGTCGCTAACACCTATACGCTCTTTGCTATATGTTGTCAACATATAGCGGGTGATTTAGCGCTATTCGCGTGTTTTCGGCATCGGCGGGTCCGCGCGGTGCTATGTTTGCGCCGATGGTTTCCCAGCGAAAGGATTGTCCGCCATGGCAGATCACGCTCAGCCCCTCGCGCCGGAGGGGTGTGTTTTCGACACGTTCGTATTCGATCTGGACGGCACGCTGCTCGACACGCTGCCCGATCTCGTCGAGCTGACGAACGCGACGCTGCGCGCGTGCGGATATCCCGAGCGCACCCACGACGAGATCCTGAGCTTCGTCGGCAGCGGCGTCAAAGCGCTCATCCGTCTTGCCGTGCCCGCCGAAGCGCCCGATGAGGCAGTCGAGGAGGCTTCCAAACGCTGGAAGCAGCTCTATCCCGAATACGGCTACAAGCTCACGCGGGTGTATCCCGGCATCGAGCAGGTTCTCAAGAGCCTGAAGGAGCGCGGCATAAAGCTCGCCGTCCTTTCCAACAAATTCGATGGAGCTGCCAAAGAGGTCATCGAGGCTTTTTTGCCGGGCTGGTTCGACAGCGTCCACGGCGAATCCCCCGACTTTCCGCGCAAGCCCGATCCCACGGGCCTGAACAGGTTGCTTGGCGAGCTCGGATCCTCCGCCGACCGCTGCGTTTTCGTCGGCGACTCCTCCAACGACACGCGCGTCGCCCGCGCGGCGGGGGCGTATGCCGTCGGCGTCGCCTGGGGATACAACGATACTGCCGTCTTGCGCGACAACGGCACGGACCTGATCATCGACCATCCCGACGAGCTGCTTTCGCTGCTGGAGGCGTAAGCTCGGCATCCGCACGCCCGCGATGTGTGCTGCGTGTTCCCGTGATATGCCCATTTTTTGGTGGAATGGGGCGGATGGTACAATATTTGCTTGAACCAATCGTTTCGACACGGGGATTCGCAGCGTGAGAACACGCGGTCCGCAAGCATGCGGCCCGCAAACGCGAAGCTTCCCGTCCGATAGATGAGGAGAAGAACATGGCGTCTCGCAACGAGCGACCGAGCGGGTCTCGGCGATCGGCGGGGCGGAGGACGAACCGACCCTCCGTTCGCACTTCCCGCAGTTCCCGCAACGAGATGGGGCGCTACTCGCGCTATTCTTCCGACAGCCGCCCGTATCCCGGCGACAGCCGCTCCTCCGCGCGGCAGTCGATGGGCGGGCGCCAGATGGGTTCCGCGTCGGCCGACGGCGCAGGCGCGTATTCTCGCAACAGCTCCGCCTACTCCCACTCCTCGGCCAAGAGGAAATCCGGACGCGGCAAGAAGATCGCCATCGGCGTCGCGATAGCGCTCGTCGTCGCGCTGGTCGGATGCGGCACCGCGCTTGCCCTGTACATCGGGGGCATCAACGACAAGATCACCACCGGCAACAAGACCGAAGACCAGCTCAACGCCATCGACGAGCAGCTGGTTTCCGCCGATCTGGACAAGCCGTTCTACATGATGCTGATCGGCTCGGACATCCGCGAGGGCCAGTCCCAGTCCGAATCCCGCTCGGACACCAACATCCTCGTGCGCGTTGACGGTTCTAAAAACCAGGTGACCATGGTGTCCATCCCGCGCGACACCGCCATCGACATCGACGGCCACGGCGTCTCCAAGTTCAACAACGCCTACACCTACGACGGTGCCGCGGGCGTCATCCGCGAGGCCAGCGAGCTGTGCGGCGTGGAGATCGCCCATTACGCCGAGGTGAACTTCGGCAACCTCGTGTCGCTGGTCGACGCGGTGGGCGGCGTGGACGTCGAAGTCGAGCAGCGCATCGACGACACCGACGCCGACGGCTCCACGGGCATCCCCGGCGCCGAGCGTATCATCATCGAGGAGGGTCTGCAGCATCTCGACGGTGATGCCGCGCTGGTGTTCGCGCGCAGCCGCGCCTACGCGGACGGCGATTTCACCCGCACGCAAAACCAGCGCAAGCTCATCCAGGCGATCGTCGACAAGGTGCTGTCGCTACCCGTGACCGAGCTGCCGGGCGTCATCGAGGCTGCGGCGCAAAGCGTCACCACCGACCTGTCGGTGACCGATATCATCAACCTGGCGCAGCAGTTCCAGGACGAGGGCGATATGGTCATGTACTCCGCGATGGTGCCGTCGGTCGCCCAGTACGTCAACGGCATCTCGTATGTGTTCACCGACACCGGCCAGCTTGCCGAGATGATGAAGGTGGTCGAGGAGGGCGGCGACCCGAGCGGCATCACCGTGTCCGACGAGATGCTGGCAAAGGCGATCGCCTCGGAGCAGAACCAGGGGTACTCCTCCGGCTATTCGTCGTACGGGTCGGGGTATTCCTCGTATAGCAGCGGATACTCATCGTACGGATCCGGCTATGGATCGGGCTACAGCTCGTACGGCACCGCCGGGGCGGGCGTTGGATCTTACGGTACCGCCGGAGCCGGCGCCGGATATTCGACGGGAGCTGCGACGGGAGCTGCGACGGGAACCGGCACGGGTTACTGATCCTGGCACCAATCATCGTCCGCAGATTCGCAACCTGCTCGGTCGGTTCCGGTCGATTCCGTTTATTGAAAAAAGCGCCCGCTTTCGACGTCCAAGTCGAAAGCGGGCGCTTCGTGTTTGAGGATGTTGCCGCGCGGGCTCGCCCGATGGCGCGGGTTCGCTATGCCGTGGCGTAGCCGTCGGGGTTGGTCGACTGCCAACGCCAGCTGTCGGTGCACATGCGGTCGAGGTCGTATTCGGCGACCCAGCCCAGCTCCTCGCGCGCCTTGTCGCAGGCGGCGTAGTTCTCGGCGACGTCGCCTGCGCGACGCGGCTTGATCTCGTAGGGCAGCTCGTGGCCGCACGCGCGCTCGAACGCGTGGATGACGTCCAGGACGCTGGAGCCCTTGCCGGTGCCCAGGTTGAAGATGCCGACGCCGCGGCGCGTGCCGTCCTCGGCGGGATCGCCCTTGATCGATCCGATGCCGATGGCCTCGCCGGTGCCGACCTTGCCGCCCATCCAGTCGAGCGCCGCCACATGGCCGCGGGCCAGGTCGACCACGTGGATGTAGTCGCGCACGCCGGTGCCGTCGGGCGTGGGGTAGTCGTCGCCGAACACGCCCACGCACTCGAGCTTGCCCACGGCGACCTGCGCCACGTAGGGGAGAAGGTTGTTGGGGATGCCCTTGGGATCCTCGCCGATGAGGCCGCTTTCGTGCGCGCCGATGGGGTTGAAGTAGCGCAGCAGCACGACGTTCCACTCGTTGTCGCCCTTGTACAGGTCGGTCAGCACGCGCTCGAGCATGCTCTTCGTCTCGCCGTAGGGGTTGGTGGCCTCGTGCTTGGGACAGCTTTCGGTGATGGGGATGAAGTCCGGCTCGCCGTACACGGTCGCGCTGGACGAGAACACGATGTTCTTGACGTCGTGCTCGCGGGCGACGCCGCACAGCACCAGCGTGCCGGCGACGTTGTTCCAGTAGTACTCCAGCGGCTTTTGGACGCTTTCGCCCACGGCCTTGAAGCCGGCGAAGTGGATGATGGCGTCGATGTCGTTTTCCTGGAAGATGTGCTCGAGCGCCTCGCGGTCGAGGATGTTGTCCTGGTAGAACGACAGGCGGTCGTCATCGGGGGCCAGGCCGGTGATCTTGCGCACGCGGTCGAGCGCCACCTGGCTCGAATTGCTCAGGTCGTCGACCACGACGACGCGGTAACCCTGGTTGAGCAGCTCGACGCAGGTGTGGCTGCCGATGAAACCGGCGCCGCCGGTGACCAGAACGCAGATCTGATCGTGGGGCTTGGCAAGGCTCTTGTTGGCCATGATGATCCTTTCCTCGACGATGGGGCGTCTTGCGCGCCCTGCTCGCACGCGCCTTCGTTGGCGCGGGGCGCTTTCGCGCCCAACTCACTATTGTACGCTAATTGCCCGCCAGGCCGCGCACATGGGCGCTCGACCTCTCAAGCTGGTCGATGGCGGCGCGCAGCGCGGCGACGTCCGCCTCGCTGACCTTGTCGACTTTTTTGCCCAGCAGCTTCTGCAGGGAGGCGATGTCGGCCTTGACCTGCTTCTTCTCGGCTTTGTCGAGCTGCTTTCCCGCGGATGCGAGCGCGCGGTTGGCGGCATCTGCCAGCCTGCGGCCCGCATCCAGCACCGAAAGCGCCTCGCGGCGAACGCCGTCTTGGGCGGCGTACTGCTCGGCGTCGCGGATCGCCTGATCGATCTCGGCGTCGGACATGCGCTCGGAGTCGTCGATCGTGATGGACTGCTGCTTGCCGGTGTCGAGGTCCTTCGCCGACACGGTCAGGATGCCGTTGGCGTCGATGTCGAAGGTAACCT
>ERZ1034920.131-NODE-131-length-58349-cov-23.029917_pt1 | contig 58349 bp, 57 predicted proteins | sample MGYA00520688_ERZ1034920 | MGnify/ENA primary metagenome ERZ1034920 (study PRJEB33766, sample SAMN09781785) | gut metagenome | biome: gut microbiome | host: Homo sapiens | place: Madagascar | study: EMG produced TPA metagenomics assembly of the PRJNA485056 data... | reverse complement strand
AATTAATAACTCGGACGATTATAATGTTTATAATAATTATAGTTTATATAACACTTATAATCGTCCGAGTTTTAATAATAGTGATATTATTAAATAATGTCACTGTATATATATAGGTTAAAGACTAACGGAATTGTCCGAGTCTGAGCAGAAAGGAAAATTGCAATATTATGAAATACAAAGATTATAGCAAAAATGAGTTAAATATTAGTAAGTTACAAGCATATATTTTAGCGGAGAACAATAGTGTAAGAAATTATAAAACTATGTGTGATTTGCTTGGGGAAGAAGCTACTGATGGTAATTCAAGAAAAGCACAAATCAATCGTTGGAAAAGATATTTCGAGTTTCATAAGGAAGGACAGAAGTTTATTATTGATGAAATATATGAAGAACCATTCCCTACTGATGATGCTCGTAAACGCAGAGAAGGTCTTTATGTAAAGTACATAGAGTTGTTGCTTTTAGAGTTTCTTTCAAAACAAGTTGATTATAAAGTAACCTTGGGTAATAAGGAAATGTATCGTATTCTCGGTATGACAAATGATCGCTATGATATTAGAAACAGAATGGGTTCTACTAAGGCAAATGAGATATTAAGACAAACTATTATGAATAATGAGGATAAATTTGCTTTTACAAATAGCCCCAAGGTTTCTAATTTTGATATAAACAACTTTTATTTCAGAGCAGAACAGAAGCTCAACAGGATACTTTATTCAGCTCTTAGGAGTATGAAAGATAGATTTCTCATTGATTATAAGAAAGTCAATATTATAGCTGAATATAATGAAGATGATTCTCAGCACCTTGATTATAGAGAGTCAAACGCTTATGAAGATAAGATAATACTTGAAGCCAAAAATAAAATTATCAAGGAAATGGGATATGATAATATGACAGAGATAATGCTTCGTTATAAATGTGATGATTTTTATGAAAAGTTCAATGAGTATATTAAAGAAGAATATGGATGGGAAAAGTGTTACCCCCAGCTCAGAGTTGTCTATATTGATGATATTGCCAAACAGATACCACTTAAAGCAGAAGAGATTAAAAAGCTTTCTATTGAAGATAAAAGAACTCAGCTCAATGAAGAGATAATTAAATGTCTTAATACGCAGGCAGAAAAAAAATATAAAGAAACCGAGGCAAGGTTCTTTGAATATGAGTGTGATAAGGCTGAAGCAGAAGAAAACGGTGAATGGGGTAAATATAATCCTTTTGAGAGAGAACCATTTATGTATAAGTCTGATTATGTGGAAATTCAAATGGCATTAACGGATTATCTTTTGAATATTCGTTTTGAGGAATTAGAGGTAAATCCTAAGAAAAATGATAATAAAAATGTTGAATAACCTATTCATTAAATATACCACAGGCAGTTGTTACATAGACGGTGAGCCGAGGAATGTTCCTAATATATATGTACTTCCCGATGACCAAGTTGAGAATAACATTAAGGCTTTACTGGAGGAGCTTAAACAAAGATATAGAGCTGAGGATTTTGCTCCTGTACTTGTTCCTTCTGCTAATAGTGAGTAAGTGATAAAATTTATTGCAAAAATTACTTGACAAACTAAAATTTCCAGTATATACTATATTTAGGAGCAGTAAAAGGCTCAGAATTTATAATACTTATATTAAAGGAGATGTTAAAATGGCAAGTAAAATTAAAATCACAGATAATTTCTATTTCACAGCTGATTCAGACCAGTATATTCTTATGGAATGTGGTAAGCGTGAAAAGATTGATCGTAAGACAAGAAAACCTACCGGTGAAATTGGGCAGTATGAAGATATTATCGGATACTATTCATCTATAGAAGCTCTTATTAGAGGATGTCGTAAGATTATGATTAGAGAAAAGGTATCAGAAGGCAGTCTTGCTACTATTGACGATATTATTGACTATATGAATAATATCAATGATAGACTCGATAATATTCTGTCCAAAGTAGAAGATTATTAACACGATACTCAAATACTCAACTCTGCACACGATACAGACACTTTACGCCCTTATAGGTGATTATTTATACTACCAAAGCTAAAGTGTCTGAAATCAGTTCAGATTAGTTCAGAACAGTACGCTTATATTTACTGACAGCTCGAAATATATTTATTGAAACGGGGCTTGGCTCAGAGGATATGGGTGATATGGTTTTTGAATAAGATGTAAGTTAAGTGGCGATACTATTATAATATAAAGAAAAGGAGAATAATAAAAATGAGTGAAAGTTCAGTGGCAACAGTTGAAAATGCAATAACAGTAGGTAATCACGCTTTGCCTATCAAAGAATATAATAATGTCAGAGTAGTGACGTTTAAGGACATTGATATGGTTCATGAAAGAGCTGATGGAACTGCTCACAGAAATTTTAAAGTAAACAAAAATCGCTTCATAGAGGGTATAGATTACTTCAGACGAAATTCGTCCGAAGCCAAAAATGAGTTTAATTTAATTGCTCCCAATGGTTTAATACTTATTACCGAGTCAGGTTATCTTATGCTGGTAAAATCATTCACAGATGACCTTGCTTGGAAAGTACAGAGAGAACTGGTTAATACTTATTTTAGAGTAAAAGATATGGCTTCTGTTGTTTTGGCTATGGCTGAGAGAATAACACAATTAGAGAAAAGTAATAATGATAAATTTAATACTTTGGAAGCTAAAATTGATAAGGTTATTCCTACACAGTCTAACTATTACTTATGGAAGAATAGTATTGCAACGCCTCTTGTAAAAACAGTATCTAACATTCTCGGTTTGCCAATAGCTGATACATATAAAGTAATCTATGACGATATGGTTATGAGAGGCTTTAATCAGCCTTATGCTATGAATAGATTTTGCAACAAATATAAGGTCGATAGCGTTTCGACCATTGATGCTGTGGCTGATGTTGATGAATATATAAGAATGTTTATGGATAGTGCTAATAAGTTCTTGGAGATGAACATTTCTGCTTCAGATACTTCAACTGCAAAATCAGAAGTAAATAATAATATAAGTCCATTAAATCAAATTATAGACTATTCTACCCTCACAGTCGAAGAGATTATAAAGCCACTTGTTGACCTGTATCACGATACATCTATAAACAATGCTTATACATATAAGAGAGTTTACAAAGTTATGCGTTCTGATAGGAGTTGGAAGGCTCTGATGACACGCAGACATTGTAAGAGCAAGAAGAATCTCGTAACTAAGTTTGATGACATTAGACGTGATTTTGCTAAGACTATAAATCAGCTTATGGAAGCTGGCACTATGAAAGCAGGTGGTGCAGTATGAACTTTGCAAAGGAATTTGTTTCTGTAGGGTTGCATTATGATTGCTCTACTTGTGGATATAGTAATTGTAGCAGTAGGGGTCTTCCCTACTGTTGTACAAATTACTTTCCTGAGAATATGAGTGAAGTTATGGGTAGTATCTCGTTCAACCTTCGTATGAATACTGGCAAATCACACGATAAGAGACTTATAAGAAGACCTACTGATAATAGATACAAGATGACTTGTGATGGTGATACTTTAGACAAATATTATGTTAATATGATAAATGATACGCTATCTGAGATTAGGAAAGGCAAGACTGCTTATTTGTTTCATTTGTCACAGATACAGGAAGTTATGAAATTTGAAAATATTGATTTTACATATAATAATGATGATGGTTGTTTTGTTGTTAGGCTGAATAAAGGAAATAATAAAAATGAATAAAGAGCGATTTATAAAACTTATGACTATTATAAAGGAAAGATACTATTCATTGGAGAGTGTTTATGATAAACTTAATGAGTTATTTGGAGACGTTAGTGATAGATTTATTGATGATACATCATTGTTCCCTATTATAAAAGTTATTGCTGATATTGTTGGCGATGATGAGAGTTGGATAGAGTGGTACATATATGAGAAAGAATGGGGAATCAAGGAAGATGTAGAAGTTACTGATGCAAATAATAATATTATCCCCTCTGAGACACTGGAAGATTTGTGGAAACTGATACAGAATAGCAAAGAAGGTGATAAAACTGAATGATATAGAACTTTGGCACGGCGATTGTCTTTGCTTGATGGACAATATACCTGATAAAAGTATTGACTGCATAATAACAGATCTACCTTATAATCTTACGTCTTGCTCTTGGGATATTATAATTCCTTTTGATGATATGTGGAAGCAGCTGAAAAGAATAGCTAAATCTACAACCCCAATTATATTGTTTGGGCAAGAACCTTTTGCTTCTGAGCTGAGAATATCTAATCTAAAAGATTATAAATATGATATTTATTGGGAAAAGGAAAGATTGACTAATATTCAGCAGGTCAAAAGAAGAGTTGGTAAAACGGTAGAAACTATATCTATATTTTATGAAAAACAGCCTACATATAATCCACAGATGATTAAATATGAGGGTAAGCCACGATCAAATAAAGTAAAAGATGGTGTTATTGGTAAGTTATCGGACAATAAGGAGCATAAGGTTACAGAATACATAGATACTGGGTGGAGATATCCTACTCAGGTGTGGAAATTTCAGAGGGATTGTCTAAAATCTAATTTACATCCCACACAGAAACCAGTTGCATTATTGGAAGAGTTGATAAAGACATTTAGCAATGAGGGTGATATCATATTAGATCTTACAATGGGTTCAGGTTCAACGGGTGTAGCTTGTAAGAACCTTAATCGTAAATTTATTGGTATTGAACTTGATGATACATATTTTAAGATAGCCAAAGAGAGAATTGAAAATACAAATGTATGATAAAAACAGATTTTTATTTTAGGAGATGATAATATAAATCGTTATAAGGTTACTTATTTAGGAAAACCATTATTACTTTATGCTGAAAATTTAGATGTTCTCAGGTCTGATTGGAAAGATTACATAGATGATGGTTGCGAGATAGAGCTATATCTGAATACGGAGTATCTTGACTATATTGACAAAATCAAAAGCAGTGCTAAATACATAGGGCAATATCACAAGAAAAATGGATATGAAATACGAGAATGCTATAGTACGATTTGTTTTTGTGGTAAGGTTCTTATTCAGTTCACTTTTGATACAAGAGATAATACCTATCTTGATTATGTTCAATATCAGGTTTGGGAATATGGTTATACGTTAGTTCCTATATCTTGGACAGTAGGTAATCCAAAAGATTTTTACAATAATATTATCAACGTAGGCAGAATGAAGTATGTGGAATGTGGCTTTAGGTCATATAGTAAACCAAAATTGACAAAACCTAAAGAATTGAAAAGTATCAAGAGTATCGGTTCTGCTGAATTTATTTACAAAAAATGCAACACGCAGGTGTTTATTGAAGGAAACAATGTCTGGATAAAGCATACGGATTACTTTTCTCCGATTTGGAGACCTCCTGCTGGGGAAAGAATTGATATGCCGTTGGGTTATTATTTGAGAAAGTATTTCGGGAAAAATAAAAGTGAAAAGTTTGTTTATCCTGATGATTGGGGCGAAATCGTTCTTAGGAATGAAGCTTGGATAAGGCTCGATAATTTAGTTTCGATGTGCAGATACAAAGAAATGAATCGTACTCAAATAGCAAGAGAAATTATACGACAGCAGAAATTTGTTGTTAGTGGTATGACTGATGAAATTTGTTTGGAATGGGAACGATACTGGGAGAGAGTTGTAAAACTGGTCAGAGAGAATGTTTAAGGAGATAATAATATATGAGACAGATATATACACTGAAGTTTAAATCTTCGCTTCTGAAGGAATTTGGGTATAAAATTAATATGGAATTTGACGAAGCTAAAAAGTTAAAATGTGTAATTGCTTTAGCAGATAGTCAGATGCTTCGTACAATAAGAGAAGTCCGTGGGCAGGTTATTGCTTTTGATAAGGTTGAAGAATTATATACAGACAGAGAAATTTATGATAAAAAGCTTTCAAATTCAAAATCTCTTGAAAAAGAAGATATTGAAAGGATTGTTGCTGACAGAAACGAAGTGCAATCTAAAATAGATGATATGCTATATGTAAAAGATTATGTGACTATTGTTATGGAAAGCACAAAAGATTATGATTATATTTGTGAGAATGGCGTTGAAATAAACGGTAAGATTTATCACAGACTGAGTTGTTCTGCTGGACAAGCTCGTAAATCAACTATTGTAGTTTGTCCATATGATATTATTGATGAAGTGGTTCAAAGACTTGATAATGACAGGAATAAGAATGTTCCTCTCGCTGCGAGTAAATATAACGCCTACTTTGGACTCAGTAGCTCCGCAACTCAGGTTGTAAGTGAGCCAAAGTTTATTGTGGTTAAAGATTTTGAAAATACCGATACTTTTAACGTACATTTTGTAACTGAGGTAGCAGGAAACACCGATGATTTAGTTGAAGATAAGACCGTTACACAGACTTTTAACAGAACTGACGGAATGGGACTTATATCTCCAAGACAGGCTAAGAAATGGGCTGATGAGTTAGGATTAGACTACATACCTTCACAATTTGGATTAAGACAAAGCTTTATAAAGGGTATGCTTTGTACGTTCCCTATCCACGAATTTTGTGAGGAAATAAACGGTGGCAATTACATAGTAGATACGATTTACAAAGATGAAAATGGAAATTATATAAAAGCTGATCTTCGAGATTATGATATTATTATTTCTGAATCGCAGTTTAAGCTTTGGAATTGTTATGATGGTGTCGATGATTACCTTGAAAAATGCCACAAAAACGGTTTGAAATGGGGTATTCCTCAGTATGCACCTAAAGAATGTAAAAATATTTTAAAGATGAATTATCAGTTTTTACAGACTTTGAATTTGAATGAAACCGACATAAAAGAACTTTGCAAGCCTTTTGTTGATTGGATAACTGGTGTTTCATATGATAACTTTGAATATATGTTGCTGTTTTTGCTCGGAGTAAATAATACAGAAGAAAGCATAAACAATTTTTTAAGAAGCAGTGATAATTATTGGTTAAAGTCACTTGTAGTAAATCCCGATTTGAAGAATGATAAATTTATTCGTACAAAAATAAGGGATTTGATAAAGAACAAAATTAAAAAAGGCTGTATGGGTGATATTTATGTCAAGGGTAATTTTCAGACTTTAGTTTCTGACCCATATGCTTATATGCAACACGTTTGTGGTATTAAACCTACAGGACTGCTTGATAAGGACGAATTTTACTCAAACTATTGGAATGAACGTAATGTAACACAGGTAGATGGTATGAGGTCTCCCCTCACCTTCAGGTCAGAACACGTTGTTATGAATTTAAAAAAGAATGCTGAAACCGAGAAATGGTACAAGTATTGCAAAACTGGTATCATAATAAATTGGTTTGGTCATACAGTGCAGAATTTTGGGGGTGCAGATTTTGACCTTGATATTTTAGCAACAACGTCTGACCCCACAATTATAAAAGGTGTTTATAGGAACGAATTAACTATGACGTATGATGCTCCAAAGCCTGAAAAGAAAATCTTTACGAAAGAAGATATTCAGAACGCTGATAAATTTGGTTTTGGTTCAATTATTGGTCAAATAACAAATAAGAGCAGTAATGCTTACGCTTTACTTACAGAAATTGAAGATAAATATGGTAAAGACAATGATATGTGGAGAATTACATATTCAAGGCTAATCCAGTGCTGTAAAGCACAGAGCTGTCAGATCGATAAGACTAAACTTGGACGAGAGGTTAAAGGTATTCCAAAATTATGGGTTGAATATCGTAAAACTGACGATAAAACGGCTGAAAAGAACAACTATACGGCAGAAGATATAGAAAAGATAAGGTTTTATAACAGTATTCTTCTTGACAAATATCCATATTTCTTTAGATACAGATACCCTGATTGTAAAAAGAAGTATGATAAATATGTTGACAGCAATGAAACAGCTTGCAAGCAGCGTTTTGGTATGTCCTTAAAGTCTTTAATTGATTTAAGCCAAAAGACTCCAGAGCAGATGGCTTTCTTAGATAATTATTATAAGTATATGCCTGTTACAATGAGCGATAGTCCAATGAATTTGCTTTGTAGATACATAGAGGGTATCAACTTTGAAATTTCAAAAAAAATCAAAGAAGAAACACCAAGCGAGTTCCTTCCAATATTAAAATATGATGTAGAATATAATAAATCTGAATATAATACTGTATCAGATATTATAGATGAATGTTTGCTATTGTATAGAGAGGTACAATTTGAAAACGCTGAGAAGGACAAGGATAAACGAGAAATTTTTGATTTTTCAAAATACACCTCAGAAATCATACTTGCAATAGGAAATGTTGAGAAGGCTTTAAACTGTGTGATTGATTATTTTTACATCAATAATCCAAAAAAGAGTAAAGACATTATGTGGGAAATGTTTGGCAGATACATTTACACAAGAATAAAAAAAGATATTTCTACTGTAATGTTTCCGATGCCTGATAAAAATGGTAATATTACATATTTGGGTGAAAGCTATTCTGTACAGGAGGTTGAAATATGAACGAGTTTAAATATAAAGACTTAGATTATGCTAAAAATATAATTGAACACGGATTTTCTAAAAAGTATTTTAACACAGAAATTAAACTTGTAGCACTCTATCTTCGTGACGTTCTTGATATAAGAAAAAAGGAAGAGAGAAAAAATGAGTTACATAATATTTGTAAGAAATATCTTAAAGATTATCACAGAATGAAATATTATAAAGTAGTTAATAAGGCAATAGATTACTCTACTTGTAAAAAAAATCAATTAATAACAATAGAAAGCATTCCAGTTTTAAAGTGTGAGGTTGATTATTTCAATAAAGCAGAACTGACCCTTGATGAAAAGAAACTGTTATTTACGTTGCTTATAGTACATAAACTTAACAAAGAATACTTTGAAATCAAGAAGCCAGACGAGCCTTATAATAACATTTATTTTAAAGGTGGGACATCAAGATATTCCGATCTGAAGAAAATAAGTAATATTTCAAACAAGATAGACATAAATATAGACCTCATTTCAAAACTTGCCAAGAGAGGTTATCTACAGCTTTACAGTCGTGGTTGTATCAGAATGAACTTTATAGAACAGATTGATTATGGCGATGACGCTGGTGAGGTTGCGTTTGAGATAACTAATTATAACAATATTGGATACTGGTTTGAATGGTATACTGGAAATAAGAGAATCAGTAAATGTAATAAATGCAATAATGTGTTTTACAAGAAATCTAATCATCAAATATATTGTGACAAGTGTCAAGGATATGAGAAGCAAAATGTAAAAACTATTGTTTGTTGTGATTGTGGGATTGAGTTTGAAACTAATTCAAAGAATAGTCAAAGCACAAGGTGTAGTGATTGTTATAAAAAATATCGCAAAGAATGTATAAGAAACAATGTTAAGAACTATCGTTTAAATAAAATGTAATCAATGCAATTTTATTCAGAAAACACCTGCAAACGCCGTATCTATGCGGTTTGTGGGTGTTTTTTGATTTTTATTACTATATGATAATATAAAATAGCAATAATACTCTATTTTATACTATATCACATAATAAGTCAAATGTAAATTGACAAATTAAACAAAAATCTATTATGAATGGTGGTTAAAAATTTGATCGCAATTTCAAAAGCCGAAGCACAGGAACTCAGAAAGATACTTCCTAATGTAGAAATTCATAAGACTCTCAGAACTAAATCGAGTCGTGGAAAGTATTATCTTGTTGAAGAAAAGAGAAACCTTATTGCTTTGGCAAAGCTCAGAAATGCCGATGTAAGGTCAATTACTGAGTAAGTATCGCACTCCCCTACCTTACTGCCCACACGTCACTGTAGAGCAACAAATAATTATTAAAAATATAGACAAACGTTGTTAAATACACTTAAACAACCGCAATATTCAGTATATAGTGTAAACTGTATGTAATGATAAGGTGGTGATAAAAATGATAAAGGGTTTCAAAGTTAGATTATTTCCTAATGAAGTTCAAACACAATTATTATGGAAGCATATAAATGTAAGCAGATTTGTTTGGAATTATGCTTTAGCAGAACAACTCAATCGTTATAAGAATGGCGAAAAGCATTTAAACAAATATGGTATGAGTGATATTTTTATAGTATTAAAACAATCGGAAAAATATGCTTGGCTTAAAGAAGTATCAGCTCATACAATCGGCAATGTTTGCATTGATTTGGATAAAGCCTATGCCAGGTTCTTTAAGAAGATTGGTGGTAAACCAAAATTCAAGAAGAAAGGTAAATGTAAAAATGCTTTTCCTGTAAGATATGAAAATGTGTATTTTATAAACGATTGTGTTAATATTGAAAAAATCGGAAAAATCAAATATCAGAGCGACAAAGAATTGCCACAAGGCAGAAATGCTTGTAAGTTCACTAATCCACGAATAGCGTTTGAAAATAACAAGTGGATATTGTCGTTTGGTATGGAGTGCGAAAATCAAGCACGAGAATTAAACGATTTTTCAGTAGGAATTGATTTGGGAGTTAAAGAACCTGCTGTTGTTGCGTATGGTGAAAATCATAAGGTTTACAAAAATATCAATAAATCCAAACGTGTAAAGACTTTAAAGCATAAGTTAGTACATCTGCAACGTAAAGTTAGCAGGAAGTATGAAACAAATAATAAGCACAAAGTCTATGATACGAAATGGTATAAGTCAAATGGTATTTTAAAAACCGAAGAACAAATACGCAAAATCTGTAATCAATTATCTAATATCAGAAAGGATTACACACATCAGACTACTCACGAAATTATTTCACTTCTTCCTAAAAGAGTTGTAATGGAAGATTTGAATGTATCTGGAATGATGAAAAATAAGCATTTGTCAAAGGCGATAGCCGAGCAGACGTTTTATGAATTTATCAGACAGATGAAATATAAATGTGAGTATAACGGTATAGAGTTTGTACAAGTTGACAGGTTCTATCCGTCAAGTAAGACGTGTCATAAGTGTGGTTGTATCAAACACGATCTTAAACTTTCTGACAGAACTTATATTTGCTCTGAATGTGGTGAGGTAATTGATAGAGATTTGAACGCAGCAATCAATTTAGCTAATTATTCTAAAGTCTAAAATGTTGAGAGACTTTAGTCTTAGGGATTTTGGTGCATCCTTAAATACTGTGAAGAGTTATACAAACGAAAGTAGCTAAGGCAAAATCGGATTCTATGAAGCAGTGAATAAACAAAAATGTACATATTTGGGTATGTTTTTGGCATCAGCGGTTGTGGGACAGTATAAAAGCCAAATATCCTATGTGAAAACATAGGGCTGTCGGGTGGCAGTAACTTATTTTTAAGGAAATTTAGTTTATGGAAGAAATTCACGTTGCAATACCCAAGGAAGCAGAAAATCTTACACTCCCCTCGCCTGAATTGATTACTTTTTATCGTAATCTTGAAAATCGTGTGTTATGGCTCGATTCAGACGTAGATGAATATTGGCTTGAATTTTCAAGAAAAATTATTGAATGGAATAGAGAGGATAAAGGTCTTAGTCCTGAACAAAGAAAGCCAATAAAGCTTATGTTTTTCTCTTACGGTGGTTCTCTTGATGTTAATAACGCATTAATTGATACTATAAAGCTCTCAACTACACCTATATATGGTGTAAATGTTGGGCAAGCTTGTAGTGCAGGCTGTTTTATTTATCTTGCTTGCCATAAGAGGTTTGCTTTTCCTAATGCAACTTTTTTAATTCATCAGGGCGAAGGAAATGGATTTTCAGGAACTTATGCACAGGTTGTCGCAGCTGTAATGGAATATCAGCGTAAGGTTGAGGAACTGGAAAGATATTTAAGAGAAAATACAGAAATTCCAGATGATATTCTCTCAGAAAACATTACTACTGAATGGTTTCTCAGTGCAGACGAAGCTTTAGACTACAAGGTTTGTGATAAGATTGTAACAAGTCTTGATGAAATTCTGTAATGGGGTACAAATATGAAAAAATTTTATGATACTTGTTCCCTACTGGAATTAGCCAATTCATCTGATATAAATGTAACCGATATTTGTCTATCAAGTGTTACATTGCAGGAGCTTGAAAATATAAAAACTTCTGCAAACAAAGATAGTGAAACAAAATATCGAGCGAGAGTTGCTGTCCGAGCATTAAAAGATAATCCCGATGTTGAAATAATAGTGGTCAATAGAGATGATTATAAGTGTCTTGAGAATAAAGGACTTGAAATTACAAATGATAATCTGATTATTGCTTCGGCTTATAGATACTCACAGGAACACGACATTATATTTTATACAGAAGACTTGCTTTGCGGATTTATTGCTAAGAACTACTTTGAGCTTGAAGTTCAGAGTGTTAAGACCGATGATAAATCTGATATGTATAAGGGATATAAGGTAGTTCATGGCAACGCAGATACTATCAATGAATATATGGAAAGCATAAATTTGAATGATTGGTCTGTTAATGAATATCTTATTATAGAAAATACAGATGACGACATATCAAAGGAAATGAGATTTGACGGTGAAAAGTTTGTTAATCTCAAACTACCGCCTTCTAAGTTTATTAAAGGTAAAAATTCTTTACAGAGATGTGCTTTAGATATTCTTATGAATCCTGAAATTACTGTAGCTGCTGTCTTAGGTGGATATGGAAGCGGTAAAACATTTCTTGCAATGCAAATGGCACTTTATAATGCACAGGAAAAGGGTAATCAATCTAAGATACTTGGTGTGCGTGAAACTCTCGGTGAAGGTCAAAGTATTGGTTATCTTCCAGGTACAAAGGATGAGAAGGTCGGTAATTTCTTCGCTCCGTTAGCACAAAGTCTTAATGGTGGAGAATTTGAACTTGAAAAACTCAAAATGAGTGGTATTCTTGAGGTTAATGTACCTTATTATATGAAAGGCACTACGTATAACAATACTGTTATAATTTGTGATGAAGCCGAGGATTTATCTGAAAGTCAAATTAGACTTATAGGTACAAGGCTTGGTGAAAACAGTAAAATTTATTTTGCTGGAGATTATAAGCAGTCTATTGTAAATAAATCACAGAACAATCCACTTGTAAAAATGTGTAATGAGTTTAAAGGTAAACATAATTTTGCTTGTATATATCTTGGTGAAGATGTTAGAAGTGAAACAAGTAAGATGTTTGCTGAGTTATTTGAAATATAGGAGATTTATAATGGCTAAGATAACAAAGAAGTATAGTTTTAGCAAGGCTGAAATTTCATACGAAGATGGAAAGTACACAATAACTGAAATTGGCAAGGACGATAGTACCGATTATAATTTATCTTCTGTGCTTGACAGTTTTGTTGGTCTTTCGGGCGTATCACTTTCTATTGGAGTTGATGATGAAGTTCCTGAAATATCGGAGGAATAACATTTGACTGACTATAAAAGATTTGATGGCGAAACAGATGATGCTTTGATTCTGAGAATTTGCCGAGATAAAGATGTTATTGGTAGTTGGGAAGATGTTTGTGAAATTCTAAACAATTTGCTTGGCGCAAATTATCGCCCTAATACATATAGAAATAGATTTCAGAATTATGATAAATTTCGTCAGGCTGATTTAGGAACAACTGGAAACTCTCTACTTGAAGAAATCAAGGAACAGAAAAGAGAGCTTGAAAAAGAACGTATTAAATTTCGTGATGAACGTAATGAATATAATCGCATTATAAGAGAGGAAGCAAGAAAAGAATCGTATATTGATATGGTAAAGCGTATGTTATCTGATTACGCTCCCAAGTCATTAAATTATACTACTCCTCCGTCTTATAAATCTGATACAGATATGGTTCTTGTAGTTTCTGATCTACATTGTGGAATTGAAGTAAATCATTATTTAAACCACTTTGATTCTGATATTTTGGCTGATAGGTTTGTTACTTGTCTTAGCAAAGTTATAGAAATACAGAATAGGCATCAGTCTGAAAATATTACTGTACTTATTTCAGAAGTAATAAGTGGTCTTATTCATGAGAATTTACGATGTGAAAATAATGAAAATATAATCGATCAGTTTCTTACTGTGACACAGTATATTAGTGATTTTCTGACTGAACTTTCTAAGCATTTCAACAATGTCGAGGTACTTGTTATGCCGGGAAATCATAGTCGGGTCACACCCAAAAAGGAAAGTAGTCTAAAGGGTGAAAATATAGACAATTTACTTATTCCTTATTTGAGTGCTGTTTTACAGAATATAAGTAATATTCATTTTCATAAGAACAATATTGACGAAAGTATTGCTATGTTTTCTGTAAGAAATAATACTATTTATGCTGTACACGGAGACAAAGATGCTCCCAATAATGTAGTTCAAAATCTTACAATGCAGTATGGCATTTGTCCTAAACTTATTTATATGGGTCATCGTCACAAGAACAGTATAGAAACTGTCTATAATACAAAGGTCATTTCAGCAGGTTGTTGGTCTGGTGTTGACAACTACGCTATTGATAATAGATATAATACACGTCCCGAGACTGTACTGTCTGTTATTGATGAAAATGGTCTTGTATGTAACTATGATATTAAGTTAAATTAATTGATTTGAAAGGAATATAAAATATATGACAAAGGCTGAATTTATTACAAAGGTTAGAGAACACTCGGAGCTTTCTAAGGCACAGATTGATGAGGTGCTTACAGCAATTCTTGATACTATTGTTGATAGTGTTGCAGCTGGTGAAAAGGTTAATTTTGTTGGCTTTGGTTCTTTTGAAAAGCATAAGAGAGTCGCAAGAACAGGCGTAAATCCCTCTACAGGAAAGCCTATTGAGATAGCAGAGAAGAATGTACCTGCTTTTAAGGCAGGTAAGGCTTTTAAGAACACGGTTGCTTCAAGTAAGTAATCTGAGGTGATTATATGTTAAAAATAAAGTCTCATAATACATATCTTACAACGGAAATGCTGATTGGTGATATTCTTAATGATGTCAAACGCAAGCTAAACGTGTCTGTAGTAGTACAGGGAGATATTGTGAAGCCGATTATAAAGGCAATGATGAATATTGACGACATAGATATTCAGCTCCTTGACTATGATTTCTACGACTATGGCGGTGAATATTATATTGATGTCATTTGGCACGATAATATTCCTGAACTCTGGGTTGAGAAGGCTTGGGATGATGAAATCAGTAGATATCTTGGTGGTGAAGCTGATTTCTACTATGTAGCATCTGATACCAGCACAGATATGTATAAGTATCTTGACGGTCTTGGAACTGTATTTTCTATCGAAGAATGATTAAATATTAAGACGGTGGATCGCAATAGTGGCTCACTGTCTTTTTATTGCGGAATAGAGAAGTCAGAATCTCGCTTGTTTCATAGTCAAGAGAACGTTGGGGCAGAGCCAACTTCCGCACCCATATGAAGTGAATACTGACACTCTTTTAACAAATGGTACGTCCAGTCGAGGGTGGAATGACGTTAAACTCTACCCTACCATAATGGTTTTGAGAAGATAATTTTCAGAATTATGTTTACAATAACCCCGATGAAAACGGTTGTCAACCTTTCGGGACACGATTATAATGAATGTTTATGGAATGATAGTTCTATAAGCAAGTCAACTTTGTATATGAAAGTATGCAAGATGAGAGGAAAATCCTTAAATTTAGTCGTGGTGCTAAGAGTTATCGCTTCAAAAGGTACAGAACTTATCGCTGTGGCAATAGACGCTTCTGTGAAGAATAAGCCTTATACTAACGAGTGGAATCGCAAAGTCACTAAGGTAATCCAAAACAACACAGTCTGTTTTGATGCTTGAGAAATCAAGCTATAAGGTAAGTCGCTGGTAAAAGTAGCCATATGACAGTATTGAAAACAAATCTTTTCTTTGTAATGGTGGTGATTTTAAAGAAAATTTCAAATGCTGAATGACTGGTGAAATTTGTGTGTAACCAATTACACACAAGTTTGGAGAGAAATCTACGGTAAGAAGCTATGGGGTCGCTACCTATAGTTCAGCCTTATCGTCTTGGTGACTGAATATTGAAGAAGATGATGGAGGTACGGCGAAGGTCGTATTGCAAACATAATTGTGTGAATTGTTTTTCTCTGTTAGTAAAGTTAGTAAAATAATTATTTAAAAATTGGAAAGGACGGGATGAAATTGGCTCGTAGTAGAGGTGTTTATAATAGGGTTTATACTCCTGAACTTTGGGAACAAGTAAATCCCGAAAATAAAGCTATACTTGAAGATTTTCTTGCTGAATATAGACAACAAAAGAAAGCTAATTCTACGATTGAAGCTTATTTTCAAGATGGAAGATTTATTTTAATTTATGTATTACTTCACCATAAGAATAAATCTATTCTTGAAATGAGCAAAAAAGATTTCAGAAATATGAGTATTTGGCTTTCTGAAGATTGTAATATGTCAGCAAATAGAGTAAATAGGCTTAAAGCAACCGTAAATAGTATGCTTACATATTGTGAAGAGGACGATGAATACAACTATGACATCAATTATGCTAAAAAGGTAAAGGGTCTTCCGAGGGAACGGGTTAAAACTAATGATGACGATTTCTTCTTTACATTTAAAGAATTTATAGCAGTTAGAGATAGGCTTGTTGAAACGGGTGATTTACAGACAGCAGTTTTATGGAGTTTAAGTTATGATTCTGCTGGCAGAAGAAATGAGATATATCAAGTTAAGAAAACAGGATTGCTTGATGGAAACAAGACAAATATAGTTAGAGGAAAGCGTGGTAAGACATTTCCTCTTGTTTATCTAAACGACACTAAGGAGTTAATACGTCAATATCTTGAAGAACGTGGAGATGATGATATTGAAAGCCTTTGGATTAACGGACACGGCAAGAACAAAGTGGAAGTGACTAAAGATGCACTTTACAATCGTATATTGAAATGTTCAAAGATATTATCTGAAATCCGTGGTGAAGAAGTTAATATATTTCCACATAGTATAAGACATTCTCGTTTGGAATGTTTATCTACTGGTCAAGATGAAAGACTTAAAAATCCAGATGGAACTAATAAAGTGTTTGATTTAGATCACGTCCGAGTAGTGGCACATCATACAGACGTGGGAACAACACAAGGATACTTAAAGAATAAAGATGAAGATGTCATAAATGATATGTTTGGATTTGAAGGATAACCCGTCTCACAGCAGACACATTAAAAGACATAGTAGTTTACCCACATTATACAAAACAAAATGTCGGAATAGAGACTATAAACCTATTTCATTGTAGAAGGACACTACTAAAAACCGCAAAGGTTACTGTACCTAAAACAGTTGTATATAGGGGTTACGGAAACCGTCTAAAATCCGAAAAGCACCATCACAAAATGGTGCTTTTATTGCATCTGATGTTCCGTGTTAGGAATTGAGGATGACCAAACAAATAGAGAATTGCAATGAAGATAGATAATAAAGAATTGGAGGTGGGATAATGCCACAAAAGAAACGTGCTAAACCGCCTGTTGGCAAAAAAATCTGTCGTGAATGTGGAAAAGAAAAAAGTTTATCACAATTCTATGTTGTGAGTTCATCATCACCCTCTAAAACGTCATCTGTTTCGAGTGATGGCAAAACTTATGATGTATGCAAGAATTGCATTAAAACAGGCTCTTGTAATTCAGATGGAACTATAAACGTTGAAATGTTCAAACAGAAATTAATGTTAATGGATAAACCATATGTTCCTGAAGCTTTGGACTCTGCCATAAAAGAAGTACAAAAATCGATTGAACTTGGAAAAGGCAGAACTGATATTATAGGGTGTTATTTTAAAAATATAGGAACTTTACCGCAATATTCAAAATTAGGATTTCTCGATTCTATAAATCTTTTGTCTCAGGGTAAAACTGTTTCTTCGGCGGTTACAACAACTGGTAAGACTGTTAATAAGAATGAGGAAGTGTATGTAAAGCAAGTTGATGATTTTGTAGTAACCGATGATGTTTTAGATTTGTTTGGTGATGGATATACAAAAACACAGTATAGAAAAATGGTTAAAAAGTTTAACAAACTGAAAGAAAATTATTCTATACAAACAAATTTACACGAAGAGGCACTTGCTACATATGTACGTTTTAAAGTAAAAGAAGAGGAAGCTACCGCACAAGGGGACGTAGGGTCCGCCGACAAATGGAACAAAGCTGCGCAAGAAGCTGCCGACAAAGCAAAACTTACGCCTAAACAACTCACACAAGCTGATTTACAAGGTGGTGTAACTTGTATCTCTGAAATATCCAAAGCCTGTGAGCAAGCAGTAGATATTGTTGAAATCTTACCAAGATTTAGATATCAGCCTAATGATGCACCAGATTTTATTATTTGGTGCTATATTAACTATTGTCGCAGGCTTAAAGGACTTCCATTATGTGAATATAAAGACGTATACGCTTTTTATGATAAGATGAAAGATGATTATTTATCTCAGTATGGAGACCCCTACGGAATTTTTACAGATGATACCTCTGAAAAAAATAGACCCTCTGTTGAAACATTTATAAAACTACCAAAAGATTATAAAAATGGTGATGACGAATGAACGAACAGAGAATAAAAGAGTTTGAAAAAAACAGTGATAGTGTCTTTGGTAAAAATCTTCATAACTATTATAATTTTATAAGTTGGGCAAAATTTTATCCTGATTTGCTTTTAGACTTGATGAAACCTGAAACTGGTGGTATAAACTTGCATTTAGATCAACGTATATTTTTACGTTGTGATGTAAGGTTTATGAGTATGTACGGGGTATTTTCTCGTGGTTATGGTAAAACATTTGACGAGGTTTTATCAATGGTTGTTGTAGCAATGCTTTTTCCAAATATAGAATTAGCATTGTCAGCCCAGACAAAAGAAAATGCTGCGGATTTACTTAAAGCAAAATGGAATGAAATATCAAAATTATATCCGTTATTAAAAAATGAACTCCAAGATGACCCTAAATTTTCTAAAGGTAATGCTTTTATTGAATTTAAAAATGGTTCAACTATTGATGCTATTGCCAATGCTCAGTCTACTAAAGGACAGAGACGTAGACGTTTAAAGATAGAGGAATCGGCTTTGTTGAACAATGTATTATTTCAAGATGCACTTGAACCTGTCGTTGAAGTCCCTAGACTTACGGTTGGAAAACTGGCAATCGTTGACCCTATGGAGTTAAATCAGCAAATTCATTTTTTTACAACAGCAGGATTTAGAGGTTCTGACGAATATCAGCGCAGTATTACTATGATTGATGATATGGAAAATTTAAAAGGAAAAATTGTTCTTGGAAGTAATTGGCAACTTCCGTGTTGGTATGGAAGAGGAAGTAATAAAAGCAAAATACTTTCAAAAAAGAAAAATTCATCAGTTGTTGCTTTTGCGCAAAACTATGAACAAGAATGGGTTGGCTGTTCTGATGGAGCATTAGTAAACATCAATAGATTGATGAATTGTCGTACTCTTACAGAAGCAGTAATAGAATCAAAGAATGAAACAGATGAATATTATCTCGGTGTTGACGTAGCACGAAGTCAGAAGACATCAAATAACCAATCATCTGTTGTTGTTGGTAAAGTGAGAAGAAGTGCGGATAAAAGTAGAATTGTGTCTATTGATGTTGTAAATATTATTAAAATTCCTAATATATTAAACTTCACAGCACAAGCAATTAAAGTAAAACAGATATTTAAAAAGTATAATGCCAAAGCTGTTGTTGTAGATGGTAATGGGCTTGGTGCAGGTTTAATTGATGAGTTATTAAAGGAATCGTTTGACCCTATAACCGAAGAAAGTATAGGTTGTTGGGACACAATGAACGATGATAATACACCAGAAATACCTAATTCTCCAAAAGTATTATATAATCTCAAGGCGCAAAGTTGTCAGAGCGAAATAGTAACAATATTTATAGATATGGTGGATAGCGGAAAATTAAAACTTCTTGAAAAACGTCAGGATTGTGATTTTGAAGATAGCGAATGGGATAAATTTGATGATAATGTCAGACCATTTATGGAGACGGATGCTTTTATAGAAGAAGCTGCTAATCTGAAAATGAAGCACCTTAATAATGGTGGAATTACCATTGATAAGGTTGTTAAAAAAATAGACAAAGACCGAGTTTCTGCTATGATTTATATGTTGTGGTACATAAACAAATTTGCTCAAGAGATAGATAATTCCGATTATGATTATGCAACTTTTATAAATTAAGCATTGATGATTACTGATAGAAAGGCGGTGAACTTATGAGTGATATAGAAAACAAAGAACCTTCTTATGAATACAACTCACAATGGAATAATATTGTATATGCAAATATGAATTTCGATTTATTTTCTTGCTATACTCCTGAACAAATCAAAGAAATATTATCTGACCCTATTGCAAATAATGAACAAATAAGAAAATTAAGTCGCAGAGTATATAATACAAATCCTATTGTGTCAAATGCAGTTGATTATATAGTATCTCTCCCCTGCCTTTCACATATACTTACTTCAACTGGTAAAAGCAAAAAGAAAGTCAAAGATAATAAGCAAAAGGTAGAAAATGTTTTATGTGATATTCACGATAAGAATATCATACGAGACTTTTTATTTAGAGATTGTCTTGATGGAGCTTGCTATTATTACTTTGATATTCAGACACAAAATCCTGATAATACGAAATATGTTTCAGATTATGAAATTACAAGTATTGTGGAACTAAACAATTCTGATGTTTCAGTAGCTATGATTCCACTTCCAGTAGACTATGTAAAAATAAGAGGTTATAAGAATAATCGACCTGTTATTGCTTTTAATTTGGATTATTTTAATCAATTCTCTAATGAGAAGAAAACAAATAGGTTAAAGTGTTATCCTTTTGAAATTCGCAATGGATATGAAAAATGGAGTAATGGTGAAACTGCTGGTAACTGGATTATTTTAGATAATAATAAAACAGCTGTGCATAAAATCAAGAGTGATAAACGTGAACCTTATGGAAGACCTATAACAATTTCTGCTTTAATTGATATTTTTTATAATGATTATCTCACTACCACTAAAAGAAGTGTTCTTGGAGAGGTAAATAATAAAATTATTTATCAAACATTGCCAGAAGGCAAAGAAGGTAGATGTAGTCTTACAAAAGAACAACAAGAAAATCAACATAACACAGTTAAAAATGCGGTAATGACAAAAAATAATCGTGGAGGAACTTCGTTCTTTACGGTTGCAGCTGGCACAAAGATTGATTCAGTTGATACAAGCGTTGACATTCTGAATGAAGAAATTGAACCTAAACTTAATTCAAATATTGCAATGGGTTTAGGTTTTGCATTAGGTCTTCTTGATGGCGAAAGTGGAAATTATTCATCTCAACAGCTTAGTCTTGAACTTCTGTTTAGTAAAATTTATACTTGGGTTACTGAAATAGCAGATGAATTGTCTTATATTATCAACAAAAATATAGTAAAAGACAAAAATAATGAAATTAGTATTTATTATTTACCAACAAGCCTTGTGAATAGAGACAAATTTGTTGCTTTAAATAAAGAACTTTATATGTCTGGAAGTGGTAGCAAGTCTGCTTGGATTTCATCTGTTGGTTGGGATTTAAATGCTTACCTGTCGCTTATGGATATGGAAAAGTCAGAAAAATGGGACGACAAATATACACCTCATCCAACCTCTTATAATTCATCAGGAGATGGTATTTCAAATGAAGAAGACAAGGGTGGAAGACCTAATGTTGAAAACGCAACCAATGATAACACTTTAATATCACAAGGAAATGATACAAATAATCAACCGAAACCGAGTACAAGTTAATGGAAAGGTGGTGATTTATGATGAAACTTTTTGAGATCAACAACAAACAGGATAAGAAGACGGGCTATAAGAGATTTAAACTTATTCTTGCTGAAATTTATGATAAATCCTGTATTGTTGACGAAACTGGCACAAAATACAATGATAACGGTATAACTTGGATAGATGAATATGTTGAAAATGCAAAAGATACTCTTATTGGTTCAAGTGTTACTGTTGAATTTGCAGATGATAGCAAAACAGATATTCTTGGTCACGGTGAAACAGGACAGTATAAAGACGGTGTTCCTCTACTTAGCAACGCTACTACAATAGGTCATTTTGATAAATCCTATATAGATAAAGTAACCGATAATAATGGAGAAACTAAAAAAGTTTTTGTAGGTGAAGGTACATTAGACTATATGAGATATTCTGATTGCATCGACCTTTTATCTGAAAAGCTGTCTAATAACGAAACAATTTACGGCAGTGTTGAAATTGTAAGAACAGAAAATAATCCTGCGTTAGTTTATTTGTATGGATATAAAGATATTGGTAGAATACCAACTGAATTTGAATTTTCTGGATATGCTCTCCTTGGCTGTGGTGTTCAGCCATCAGATCATACAGCTTCGCTGCTTGAATTGAATAATAAAAATAATAAAAATGAGGAGGAAATCATAACGATGGATGAAAAAACACTTGGTATGATTACAGATTCCATTAAGGCTACTATTTCTGAGTGCAATAGTAAGAATGAGGAATTTGAATCAAAGATTACTGAGCTTAATTCTGCTCTTGAAATTAAGACAAATGAAAACAATGACCTGTCTGATAAGATAGAAAAGCTTCAGAAAGCAATTCAGGAAATGGAAACTGAAAGAGAAGGTTTCTATGCAGAAAGAGATGCTCTTGAACAAGAACTCGGTACGTTGAAGGCAGAAAAGAGACTTGCTGAGATGAATACTGCTCTTGCTAATTTTACAGATGAACAGAAGGAGTATGCAAAGGCTGAAATTGAAGCATTTAATGCTGACCCTATTAAGTCTGAAATTAATTCAATCACTTCTAAGATTTATGAGGGTATTGGCAAGGCTACTATTGCTTCTGAGACTGAAAAGGCAAAGGTTATTGCAGAACAGAACTCTAAGAAGATTGATATTTTTGCTGACGTAGATGATACTTCTGCGAATAACAATGACGATGGTTCTATTTACTAATTTAAGAAAGGTGGAAATTTTAAATGATTAAGGTATATGAAATCTCTCAGATTGAAAAGACTGGTATCGGCGATGGTACTGTAAAAGCTGCTGCTGGCGGTACAAAGAATTTTTATCTTGGTACAGTTACAAATGGTGTGGTAGCTGCTGCTCCTACAACTGGTCTTGGTATTAAGCTTATTGCTAATTATGGTAAGGGTGACGATGCTTATAAGGATTTTGTTACTCCTGCTGGTGAACTTGTAACCGCTTGGGACGTATCTGCTTGGAAAGGTAAGTATCTCCAGGTTTCTCCTGATAGTATTACATACGGTTCTTCCGAGACTTATGCTTCTATAACAGCTGGCACAACTCTTATGGCTGCTGGTACAGACGGTAATCTCAAGATTGTAGAGAATAATACTGGCATTTCTACTGGTGGCGTGTATTTCAAGGTTGCTAAGAAGATTAACTTTGACGGCAACGGTGTGCTTGTTGAAGTTGCTGTAAAGTAAGATATAAGAAAGGATGGATAATAATTATGGATATGACTTTTGAAATGAATAACGTAAGACGTGATTCTGATGTCACTCTTACAAATGAGATTAAGCCTAATTCCCCTATTGTAGAGATTTTCTCTGCTCTTACAGATGGTAAGGATACATCTAAATATGGTAAGAAGACTGATGCTGTTGTAAATAGACTTAAAGAGCTTGGTGCAGGTATTGCTAATGGCGATGCTAAGTCTCTTGCCGAGCTTAATACTATCAGAAAGTATTCTGTTGAGCCTCTTCTTACCGCAGAAATTCAGAATCTTGCTGTATTCGGTGATTTTGAAGCCCTTGGATATGACGAGTCTATTGAGGTAGAGTCTTGGAAGCTTATTGGCGACAAGTCTCGTGAACAGGCTCTTAACGCTGACGTGATTTTCCCTGCAATTAAGGGTGAAAAGTATGCAGTAGGCACAAAGACTATTTCTGGTGGTTGGGCTACCGATTACCGCAGGCTTATGCTTGGTGATATGTCTAAGGAGAATGAGGGCAAGAATCAGGTAAGAATTGATATTATCAATAAGATGAAGAAGGCTATTGTAACTAATGCTTACAATGCTGTTAAGAATGCTACTCCTGTAAAGTATTTCTTTGAAGGTGCAGGTCTCACTAAGGCTGGCGTTGACGATGTTCTCAAGAAGGTAAGGAGACTTGGTACAGGTGCTACTGTAATTGGTGATTATGCACTTCTTCAGCAGTTCACTCCTTGGGCTGGCTATAATTCTGAATTTGTATATAACTCTTCAAGATATGGTTATACACAGGGCATTTCCGCAGAAGACCTCAGAGATATTCGTACAAGGGGTATTCTCGGTGCTTATAACGGAACTATTCTTGCAGAGATGACAAATCCTTATGATTATTCTTCTCTTAATACAGCTGGTGACAATTTTGACACTATGCTTGATGCAGGTCTTGCTATCGTTGTTCCTACTGGTGGTCAGTACGGTTCTCCTATTAAGTCTTGGACAAGAGGTGGACTGACTACATTCAGTGGCAATGATGTGACAACTGGTCACGTACTCACGCGTATGGATATTGAATTTGCAACTGATGTTACCAAGGGTAGAGAGTTCCAGATCGGTATGCTCTCTGATACAAACCTTTAATTTAAATTATAAAATTTAATACTGTTAAGGGCTGTTGATATTTGACAGCCCTTAATTAGTATGTATGAAAGGATATATTGTAAATATGGCAAAAACGTCTAATAATGCAAAGACTGTTGAAAATACAATTCCTGATGAAATTACTTCTGAGTTTGCGGAAACAAAGCCTCTTAATATGGAAGAAAAGATAATGCTTAAAAATCTTGCTAACTGGATGGTAGGTTTTAATAAGATTGAGTCTAATGGTGAAGTAAATATCAATGCTGGCGGTTCTGTTCGTGTATCTCGTGCAGAAGTAATTTCTCAGTATGAAAACGGCAATAAACTTCTCCGTGGCGATGGTGATGGTACACACGCCACTATTTATATAGACGATAAAGCAACAAGAGATTATCTTGATATTACATCTGAACTTATTGATAAGAATAAGGTAAAGAAGATTTTTGCAATCAATGGTCTTGATGATTTCAGAAACGAAATATATAAAACATTTACTACTCAGGCTGAGAAGGTTCTTCTTATTAAAATTATCAGAGAATGTGGTTTCAATGATTTCAATAAGATAAGAGAATGTGAAGCTCTTTGTGGTATGACAGTATAAAAGAAAGGGTGTGGTGAGAATAGCAAGCACTACATATATAGATGTGGTTAATGTTTTTGAAGCCACATTTCAAGAAAAATTTCAACTCAATTCAGACCTTGTATTTCAATGGTTTAGTATGGCGATGGAGGAATTTTCAAGAGAAATAGAACCTCTTGTATTTAACAAAGATACCGATTCATTCTTGTATTATGATAAGGACACAAATCTTATTCCACTTCCCTATTTATACATACAGATACTTGGTTATACAATAAAGCGTTATTATTGTGAACGTCAGTATGATAGAATAATAAAGCGTACTAATATAATTGGAAAAGATTTAACGCTCAATAATACCAGTGCAGACAAAGCACACGCAAAAGAAGAATTAGATTATGTTGATACAAAGATAGCAGAATTTTATGATAAGCTATTGCCTACCGCTTATAATTGAGGTGAGTTTATGAGTACAGATTGGTATTTAATAAATTCACCACATTATACAGAAGGCACAGAAACTAATGATTTTGAGTTCAATGCTAACCTTGGGGTAGAAGATTTTTTAACAGATACACCGCTATCAAGTAAAATTTTTCTTTGCAAAGGTAAATTTAATAACGATGATAAATCATTTGAATTTGAATATGAAACAGAGGGTATTCTGCAAGGGGTATCTCCTGAAACGCAAACTAAAGGTTGGCAACGTCAACTATTAACGAGATTAAGAACAATATCTGATTATAAATATGTAAAGATATATGATGAAGATTATAAACGTTGGAAAATCTGGCTCATTATGACTATGCCATCAAATAATAAGGTGTATGAAAAAGTAGTTCTGTATTTATGCAATTATATAGCTAAATGGCAAGACGATAATGGCAACATAATATATCAACCATTTCACGTTGAAAATGCTTCTCAGTATAACACAGGTGAAGAGGGAGATAAAATTCTTACGCTTGGATATAATCAGCTTTTAGTTTATACATCATTAGACAATAATACTGTTTATCTCGATCGTACTAAACGAATGTTTATAGATTATAACAATGTAAATCCATTACCATATAGAATTACAAGAATAGATACCGTTAGTGAATCTTATGGTGAAAGTCGTGTAATTTGTCTTGTGTTTACAGAAGATGTATATAACCCTAAAACAGATTCAATCAAGAACTGGCTTTGTGATTATATCAAGTCTAACTCCTCTACTCCTATTGAAATTACATATACTGGCGATCCAATAATTCGAGTTGGCGGTTCTGCTAAAACATTTATAGCCAATACTACTGAAACTGTTACTTGGGAACTTATAACAACAGATATGCAGAATAAGTATATTACAATGGCTGTGACTGATAACAAGTGCAAAATTAAGTGTTCTAATAATGAGTTGCTTATAGGCTCAAGTATCAAATTAAAGTGTACTGATACCAGTGGCAATGTCGGTGAGCTGCTTATTGATGTAGTGGGAGGTGTGTAATATTTGAATAGTTCTTGTTTGCGTCAGTGGAAAAATCGTATTCTTTCAGAACTTCAAAATGATGAATACTTTCTTGATGTTCTTGGTACTACTGAAGAAGAACGAGAAGATTTAGTCTATCATAGGCTGTTTCCCCATTATTACATACCTGATACTATTGATAAAGTTACTACATATGTTTGTGTTGAAATAGATATTCGCACTCATACTTGGAGCAAACTTTATGCCTACCCCACTATTGCATTTACAATTCTTGCACATCAAGATGATATGAAATTAGATATGGCTGGTATATCAGCTACAAGAATTGATTATCTCTCTGAGTTGATTGATATTAAATATAATGGTGCGTTGGATTTTGGAGTCGGTAAACTTGAACTCGAAACTAACATAGCTGGTAATTTAAACACTAAATATAGATATCGTCAGTTGGTGTTTAAAGGTGTCGATATCAATGATAATTTATGTGACAGGAATAACTAAGTATGACTTATGTTGTTGATGAATTAAGTTTATATGCAGGTGAGCCTGTAAATATAACAGATAAAATCATAATGAAAGTTCCAACCCTTGGTGAAATTCGCAAGTTTGGGGATAATAATTATTTTAGTTTTGTACAAACATTTACGGCTACACCAATGGATGAAAATATGATGGTATTTCTTGATAGTATGGGTATTGATTTTAATCATATTTCAAATTTTGAATTATTTATATTATTAGTACAGGCAATGCCTAAAGGTGCAGAATTGTTATTTGAAAATAATATAGATTTTTCAAAGTTTAAGTTAAAAATGACGGAAGACGAAATGCCTTATCTGGAAAATTCTGATGATGTTGTAATAAATGAAGGTATATACAATTTAATACTTGCAAATATGAGAGCGATCAATAATATATCAACTCCTAAAATTACAAGAGTTAAAGATGACCCCGTTCAAAAAGCTATGGCTATTGAAGATGCTAAGAATCAACTTGAATCAAGGAAAAGAAAGGCTATGTTTAAGTCGTCTGGTTCAATTTTGTTGCCAGTTATATCATCAATGGTAAATAGTGAAGGGTTCAAACATGATGAAAAAACTGTCTTTGATATGAACATATTTGCTTTTTGGGATTCCGTAAATAGAATTTCTGCTATTAAGAATGCTGACAATTTATATCGTGGTCTATATAATGGATGTTTGGATTTAAAAGGAAATCCCTCTTTAAAAAAGGAATTGGATTGGATGAGAAGATTATAATCTTTTCGTCCTTTTCTTTTTATAAATTTGAATAAATGAAAGGAAGAAATAAAATGGCTGAAAATTTTGATGTTAATTCTTTTGTTATTGAAAGACCTACTAAGGCTATCTTTATGAACTCTGATGACACTACCGCTTGGTATACAAATCAGGTTCAGGATTTTGATGTTAAGGTTGACGGTGAAGAGCAGACAAAGCAGGATGCAGCTGGTAATACTATTGCAACTGTTACAAAGGGTAAGACTTGTACAGCATCTTTTAATGTAGCTGTATATGACCTTAATATTCTTGCCGCCCTTAACGGTACAGAGAAGGAAATTGCTTCTACAACCTCTAAGATTGTTACTCCTGCATTTGAGGAAATTACAATTACATCTTCCAACAAGGATTCTATTGCTCTTAAATACCCTGTTAAAGCTGTTGGAGCTAAGTATCCTGTGAGCGTTACTACTCTTACAAAGGATGGTTCTCCTAAGAAGATTTTCAAGCAGGGTTCTGTTGCTGCTGCTGGCGTATTTGCTTATGCGAATGGAACGCATACTGTATCTTTCTATTCTGGAGACCTTGCTGAAGGCGATCAGGTTCTTATTGTTTATGAGTATGAAGCTACACAGGCAGTAAGAGTAGTCGCTTCTGGTGATAAGTTCCCCACTGCTGGTAAGCTTTATGTTCAGGTTGCAGGTTTTGATATTTGTGACCAGAATACAAGAGTTTATGCTTATTACAGATTCCCCACTGCAAAGCTTACATCTTCTTATGATACTGCTATTGACCTTGATTCCACAATTCCTATGGAGTTCAACTGTGCGGTTGATTATTGTGGTACAGATAAGAAGTTCTACGATATTGTAGTTCCCTCTGCCACACCTATCGCTGAGTAATCACAGAGAGAATATGAGGTGCTGAAATGTACGTACCCAATTTAAAACATTGTTGGATTTGTGGGACTGAATATAAATACTGTGAAAAGTGTGACCCCCTTCATTCTTGGAAATCTGTAGCTTGTACACCAAATCATTATCAGGTTGTAATGATAATTGATGAGCATAGAGATGGCGTTATAACATCTAAAGAAGCTACTGAAAAGTTTAAGAATATTGGCATTACGCTTGATAGCGATTTTTCTGAGTATCTGCCTGAGGTTGCAATACATATCAAAACAATTATATCTGAGGGAACAGTTGTATCAACAGAGCATAATGATAAACCTAAGTTTGACAGGAAAAACAAGTAAATAATTATAGGGAGGACAATCCAATGCGACAGCCGTTGTTTTGGTTGTCTTCCCTATTTTTTACGTTATATAGGAAGTGAACAGTAATAAAGTTTATAGCAATAGATCAAGCAAGTGCAGTTAGTGGATTTGCTATTTTTGAGGATAATAAGCTTGTACAATATAACATTATAGAATTAAAGAAAATTAAAGATACAAATGAAAGAATACACGAAATGATAAAACAGTTACATAATCAAATCGTTGAAAACAATGTAGATTATGTTGTTTTTGAAGATGTAAGTCTCCAAACAAATGTATCTACTTTAATACTATTGGCTCAGATACAGGGTGCTATTATAAACACTTGTGTAATGAATAATATTTGTTATAGTGTGTACAAGCCTACATTTTGGAGAAGCAAGCTTTCTTTTAAGCAGTCCCGAAATGTGAAACGTGCGGAATTGAAACAGCAAGCAAAAGATTATGTCTTAAATAAGTATGATCTCAAACTTAAAGAAGATATTTGCGATGCTATTTGTATTGGCGAAGCTTTTATTAAAGAAAATTCAAATAGGTAATAAGGAGAAAATTATGGCAGAAATGGTTACACTTACATTTGCAGAAATGCAGTCTTTTATCAATTATGTGGTTGATAATACTCTTATTTATGGTATGGGATACAAGCGTATATTTATTGATTATAGTGTAGCAAAGTTGTATGGTAAGGTAGATTTTGAATCAGATGATATTGCAGAGATTTATGATAATGAATATGAAAAGCTTTATAGTGATTATGCTATAAATAAGGGTCAGTTTGTAATGATTGAAAATGCAATCAATGAGGAACTTGACCGCAGAATTAAGTTTCTTTCAGCAAGTATGGTTATGGCAGACGCTAATGATGCTATTGTAAGTCTCGCTATTAAGCTTGCTAATTTTGTAGATGCCCTTGGTAAGACTAATATAAACATAGATTCTGACAAGGTAAATGCAATGGTTGATACTATGGGTAAGATTAAGGATAATGTAACTGCTGATAATCTTATTAAGGCTATGGTGGATAATGGTGTTATTAAGGGCAAGGACAAGAAAAAGTCTACAAGAAAGCCTAAGACAGTCACAGAGGTAGCCGAGAAAGAAGCAACAGCAAAGAACATTACTGTAAGCAAGGGTGGTAAGTAATATGGAAATAAGAGAAAATACTGGTCTTGTAGAAAAGACTTTTATAGCAACTACTTATTTCTCAACCAGACATATTAAGAACTTTGTGGCGATGACCGCACATTTTAAATCAAATCCGTATTTTGTTGTGAATTTCAATGGTTCTGAAAGAGTAGTAAATGCTAAATCTATACTTGGACTTCTTAGTATACAGATATATGAAGGCGATGTAGTTAAGGTCGTTATTTATGTAGAAAATAAGGAAGATGAAGATTTAGCCAATAAGGAAATGAACGAGATACTGGATTTCGTATCGGTGATGTCTAATGAATCTTAAAAATCAATTAAAAGGTATTGACGTGACAAAGCTGAAATTTAAAAATGGTAAGACCTATGGTCAGGTTATGGTTGAAGAAACCAATCGGCTGAGAGACTGTATTCAAGCAAGGCTTGATGATTATTTAAGAACATACCCATATAGGTATAGCAACACAAATCCAACATACAAACGTACAGGAGCTTTACAGAACTCATTAAAAGTCGATGATATTTTAAAGCTTAAAGTAACTGGTAAAACTATGAGCCTTGATGTTTATTTCGATGACAGTGGATATCATCAGTCTGGTGACGGTATCCAAGGTTGGGACGGTAATGGTGAAACTGTAAATACTGCTTATCTGCTCAATTATGGCTATAAGGTAAAAAAAGACGTATGGTTTAAGGATATCCCATACTTCGGTTATCGTCCTGCTGGGCATTTTATAGAAGATGGAATAGCAGATTTTGAAGCAAGTAATCCTTATGGAATAAAAATACAGGTACACAAGCCTAACGGATATAAGGTATAAACAGTAAATATAGTATAAAGGATGTGATTATTTAATGGCTAAAGATACAGATGGTCTGCTTTTAACGGCGAGTTTGGATATTGAAGGAACTTATGAAAAAATAAAAAAAGAAGATATTGCAAAGCTCAATGCTAAATTAGCCAATGATAATTCTGCGAAAGTGAAGATTGTCGGTGGACTTGACTTGAATAAAACACAGTCCCTTATACAATCTCAGATATCCACCATTAGTAAGAATTTAAAACTGAATATTGGTCAGATTGATACAAGTGGATTTAATACAAAGAATGTTGCAAATGATTTAGAAAACATTCAGGCACAGACAAATCAAGTTGCGAATAGTCTTACAAATCTTGCTGACAAGTTTAAGAAGCCAATTAAGCCAGTATTAGATACAAGTGGATTGATTGATGCTAATAAAACTATTGAAAAGGTACAACAGAAATTTGCTGAACTGGGTACTGTATCTGTTCAAGGAAGTTACGGCGACAAGTTAGGTAATGACCAGCTTGAAAAAATGATCGTTAATATTAAAAGCACGCAGGGTGAAGTGCGTACTTTAACGTTTCAAATTGGAGAATTATCTAAAGCACAGAAACAATTAAAAGCACAGAAACAATTAGGTGAAGGAAATTTATTTTATCTTACTAAAGGCACATCGGATAATTCGGGAATTGAAAAACTTATAATTTCTACTCAAAAAGCACAAGACAAAATAAAGGCTTTGAGGATAAGTCTTACGTCTGATTTAAAAGCCATACGTTCTGCTTGGCAAGATGTGAATGGTGGAAAATCTGTTGAATCATCAGAAAATATTGAAAAATTAAAAAATCAATATTTAAAAACAGCACAGGCAATTCGAGATTTGCGAAATGCTGATGATACGACATTTGCATCAATGAAAACAAATGTAAATGCACAAATTGATAAACTCAATCAAATGGTTTCTCGATATCACAATGCTGAAAAGGTTGCAACTCAGCTTCGAGCGAGAGGATTTGAAACCGTTAAAGTTGATACTGGGAATAACATTGATAAATTTATAAATAGCATCAATAATTCTAAAGTACCTATTCAAGCAATGAAAACGGAGATTGATAATCTTACGTCTTCTTTTGCAAAGCTTGATAATATTGAAAACCAAGCTGATAAATCATCTGCATTAACTAATATCCTTAATACGTTGGATAATGCTAAGACTAAATTTCAGGCATTAAAGGAGTTGTTTAAAAATTCTGGAAATGCTGATTGGTTGACTATTAATTCTGAACAGATAAACAAGATTGATGATATGGCAACTAAAATTGTTATATATAAAAATAATCTTGCCTCTACTCGTGAGGAATGGAAATCTCAAGGTCTTTATGTTGGTGAAATCCAAGAAAAAGCCGTATCTCTTGCAAGGTCATTATCTGGTATCAAGAAACCTGAGAAGTTTGACGAATGGGTTAATGAATGGACGGCTTTAAATCAAAAAGCTACACAGCTTAAAGCAAATCTTGATGCTCAAGTCGCTACACAAAATAAGATATATGAAATTCAAACCAAACTTGTAAATTTAGACCCAACAAAAAATGCAGAAGAGATTGCTCTCCTAAATTCTAAATTACAAGCAGAGCAAAAAGAATTAAATAATCTTCAAATGAAGTCCAATGTTTATAGTAATTTACTTTCACTTGAAGAACAAGAAAAATATATTACTGAACAAACCGCTAAAGCAAGAGGACAGTTAGCTACAGCAAATGCTAAATCAGACGATAAAGTTGTTGCACAGAGAGTTACAGAATTAAATTCTTACAAAGATTCGCTTAATGATGTAATAACAAAACTTAACGTTCTTAATAGTTCAACTGCGTTTACTAAAAACTCATCTAATCCACAAGTAGTTCAGATTAAACAGCAGATAAGTCAATTACTTACTGAATATCAGACACTTACTAACACATTACAGAATAAAAATCTTACTCCTGCTGATATACAGAGTGTTATAACAAAATTTCAGCAATTAGATACGCAGTTCAAGCAAATATCTAACAGTGCAAGAGAATTAAAATCCTCTATGTCTGCTGAAAACTCTATGCAGAGAGAAGCACAACAAGCAGAATTGCTTACTCAGCGTGTAAAGAAACTTACTGCCGAAATCAATACATATAAGGATTCCAATGCAAAAGCAATGCAAAGCAATCATCTCACATCAAATGGGAAAACCTTTTCTCAAGAGATGGATGATATGCTTTTACAGCTCTCACATTGTGCAAACAACGATGATTTTCAAAAAATTGCTGCAAATTTCAGAAATATCAAAGCAGAAGCTAAATCTTTAGGTCTTACAGGCGGAACTATTTTTACCAGCCTTTGGGCTAACATTAAAAAGTTTTCGTCTTGGATGAGCGTTACTTCCTTAGTATCTACTTTCGTAATGGATATAAGAAATGCCATTACAGAGTTAAAAGAAATAGATACTATTTTAACTGAGATTTCTAAGACTTCTGATTTAACAACTGAGGCTCTCGCTAAACTTGGCAAAACATCATTTGAATCAGCAAGCAAGTATGGCAAAAAAGCAAGTGATTACTTAGTTGGTGTACAGGAAATGTACAGGGCTGGTTTCCAAAATGCTCCTGAGATGTCTGAGCTTTCTATACTTGCACAAGCAGCTGGTGATTTAACTTCTGATGCTGCTAATGACTATCTTATAGCTACGAATAGCGCCTATGAATTAGGCGGTAGTATCGAGAAATTAAATGCAGTTCTCGATTCGCAAAATTTTATCACAAATAATGCGGCTGTAAGTATGCAAGATATGGCTGATGCTACATCTGAAGCGGCTTCCGTTGCTGCTCAGTATGGAGTAAATATTGATGAACTATCTTCTCTTATAGCTGTAGCTGTTTCCAAAACAAGAGAGTCTGGTTCTGAAGTTGGTAATGCTTTAAAAGCTTTGTTTATCAATTTACAAGACACGACCTCTAAGCCTATTCAGGAAGCATTTGATTCTGTAAATATTTCAATGACTGAAATGGTAAATGGTTCTGAAAAACTCAAAACGCCCATTGAGTTAATTAAAGAATTATCCGCTGCATTTACAAGTCTTGAAGAGGGAGATACTAGAAGAGCTAATATTCTTAGTGATATTGGTGGAAAATATCACGCCAACACGTTAGCAGCGATACTTTCTGACCTTGATAGCTATTACAAAATGCTCGATTACTATTCTAAGGGTCAAGGTTCAGCTGCTGAGGAAGCACAAAAGACTGCTGAATCGTGGGAAGGTATGTGGAATAAAATGGAGAACAAATGGACGGAATTTGTAAATGAATTTGCTAATTCCGATCTGTTTAAGTCTTTAATTGAAAGTGCAACTCGATTTATTGATGCTCTTTCAGATGCTTCATCTCCACTTAATCTTATACTTACCCAAATATCTAACATAATTGAATTGACATCAAAATTAACAGACAAAATAGGTTTAATTCCTACTATATTTGCAGGATTAAGTCTTAAAAACGTAGGTGAACTAAGTCTTAAATACGCCCGTTTTCGCATCACCACTAACATAAGATGCGGAGAATGTAACACGTTTTAAAATAAGGTTGTCAAACTGCTGGAAAATGCTAAAACTGTGTACCTACTCATAACAAGGCATTATGAGAGTGAGGAAACTCGGAAACAATAACACAGATGGACTATGCTGAAACAAAAGCTTGATTTTATAATGAAATTAAGTGCTACGGTCTGCATACTATTATATAGTACAACAATGTATAATCAGCAACCAAGCCCTGTCGTGAGACACGGAAGGCTCAGAGAATTGATGGCAACTGCCTTGTGGTAAGGCAAAGGTAAATTCCAACTTTTAGGTAACACCTAAAAAGTGAATATATACACAAAGTTTCAAAATAGGACAGATATGCCCTGCCCTTTATATATGTTTTGACCTTAATCAAGGGTGGCATAAGATTAAAATAATATGCTTTCAAATATAATTTTTTAAGTTCTATGTATTCAATGATTAACATATATATGCATTGACCAAAATACATATAAATAGTTAAACAAAAGGAGTTATATATGTGTAAACAAAAAAAATCAGAAATTATTACTTGGCTTAGAAAACAAAGAGATGGATTTATAATAGGAGATTACCGCAACATATTATATAATCTATATCAGAAAATATCTTTTGTATTGGCATCTCAAGAAATTTGTAATTTAAATTCTTTAATAGATATTAATTCAATATATTATAAAAGTAAAAATCAATTATTAGAATTTTGTGAAGATCTGAGAAATTTAGGCTATATAAATATTAACTACACTTCGGAAGACATTAATATCACAATAAACAAAGAAATAGATTTTTAAACAAAAAGAAGATGCTATAAAAGCATCTTCTTTTTGTTTAATCTCGCAATTTATCTCTATTAAGCAATAATGTTTTTTGTTCTATTACTGTTGGGAAAAATTCACTTTTAAGTTGATCTCGTTTTTTTAGATTGAGAGAATCCATATAAATCATAGCATGGCTCACAATGCATTTTATAAGAGTTTTTAGCAAAATATTATTGGAATAGTTATTGTTCATAGTAATAGCCTCATTTACAAACTCTTTTGATTTTTTTTGCCTCCTTAATATCATTAAATGTAGTATTTCATATGTTGGTTTTGATTCTCTGTCAAATTTATCAAGCAATCTGAATGAGTTATCCTTTGTAGCGTTTATTGCAGATACATTATATATATCTAAGAGCAAACTTATAGCAATGAGTTGCAACTCAGTATGAAATTTGTCTAACTTTAGTTGCTCTTTAGTATTTTCATATTCAACCGATTTCTCTCTTTTTAATTCTTTGACTATAATATCGTAACTTTTCTCAACTACCTCAGCCCATGAATTATAAATTTTATTTGGTAATACGTATACTTCTTTAACAAAACTATGTTTCATTTCCGCTGTCATATTATGTTCAAAGCTAGGGAGGCACTTTGAGATAATAGCTAAAAGAGATATCGCTCTAATTATTTGATTAATAGGTTCTAACGCGTCATCTTCATTATAATCATAAATATCTATTGTTGCAAGTTGCTTACTGTCTGTTTTTTCCTCATAAATTTCTTTTTCTTCAATCCTTTTTTTATCTGACTCACTTAGTAGTTCAACTTCTGGGACTTGGTGCAATTCGAGGAATTTTGGCATATTAGTTTCAAAATTTAATTCGCGCCAATTTTCAGTAAATGATTGAATTGTATTTAGCAGAAAGCCTAAAATTCGTGTATTATCTGTTATATATGAAATAAACAATAAAATATCAGCATTAATGCCAAAACATGCATTTTGTAATAAATATGTTAAATCATTTTCATTACCAGTTTGATTATATAAAAAATTAACTTCCTTAGCTACAAAATACGCTAATTGGTTTCTATTTACAAATTTATAATTCTTTCCTTCTTCAGAAAAAAGTAATTTGCTTTTTTTAGCTATACTAATAAATGTATTTGGGTTGACATCGTCATCATTTTTCACGTTATAATCTTTTATTATAGTAAAAATATCATCTTCGGAAATAGGATATTTTTTATTAAAATGGATATGGTATGCTGTTTTTGACAAGAGTCTATATATTTTTTCAATCGTAAGGATATTTGACATATACGGAGATAAAGCAGATGTAATATTAGATTCAAAAATTTTGCTAAATATCGTGGAATCACAATTCAGAGCATTTCCTATGTTATTACAATAATAATTAACGAAATTTATAATAAAATCTGGATCTAATGAAATGAAATTTTTTTGATGTTTAATTGAATCACATAAAATCTCAGTAACTTTATCAACGTCTATAGATTTATTTTCTTTATGTTTTATTTCAACCAATTTTCGTATTAACTCTTGACGCTTATCTGAAAAAAATGGGGTTATCCTATATGCTGTAATAGCATTTTCATATTTAAGTCGAGCCTTAATTTGTTCGATTATATCCAGATTAATTATCTTTTTTGTTGAAAAAATCATTATTCCAAAATCTCTGTTTACTTCAGAAATATAATGGTCAAAATCTGTTGTTTTTATTTGATCGATATTATCAATGATTAAAACCCTTTTCTCTGGCGGCAATTGTTGATATCTAGTGTAAGATGCAGAGTCTTCACCGTATATTTCGATAAAATTAGATTTTATAATTTTGTTAGCTGGCTTATTTTTTATTGTGTTAATATCACAAAAAATCACACATTTTTCTTCAGCAAATTTTAAAAGCAATGCTTTGAGTAATGTTGTTTTACCACAATTCGTTGCTCCTGTTATTAAAACTCTTTTTTGTTTGCAAATTTCTTTCATAAATAAATCAATATTTAAAAATTCTGAATCATAAAGGTTATCAAATTTTTCTGTTTCTATACGAGGAAATACAAAATAATCCATAAAATTTTTTGTCCATTCATGAAACGGATCTAATAATAATTTAGTTTTGTATTCTTCACGTATAGTTAATCGCTTTTCTTTTGATGGCTTGTGTGGTAATACTTTTTTATATTTTTTTATACAACTATATTGATTTTCATTTGAATCCCATTTATTTTGAAAACTAGAATAATTATAAGATTCAGTGTTAAAAACTCCAAACTCAAATTCACTTAAAGACCAATCATCATTATCGCAAAGGGCACCTCCAGCATGAATAAAAACAGATTCACTATTGTTATATGAACTTTGTTTAGTTCCTATTCTATGTTCATGGCCCAAAAAAAGCAATGAGCTTTTACACAAAAGCGCTTTTTCTAATTGTTCCTTTTGTGAATCGATATACCAATCATATGAGTGATGCATTATAGAAATTACAAAATCAGATTCAGTTGGAATATTTATTTTATTTATATCTGCCTGTTCTATATAATGTAAACCCTTATCTTCTTCTTTCATCAATGAAAAAACACCAGTATTTAATAAATTTAATTCAATCTTAAAATTATCAAAAATCAAAAAATTTTGGCAAAGCAATTTATTTTTAGTAAAACAATTATACTTCAGAGCAAATTCAAAAAAATGATTTTGCTTTTCAAGTTCAGAGTTTAAATATTTTTTATAAGAATACTCTTTAAATATTTGATTTAACTCATTTGAATTTCTTGGTGGGTTTTCATACTTTATATCATGATTACCTGGTACACATATAATGTTCTTTTCGCCATTATATATATTCTGATCTTTCATGTCTGAGTATATTTTATTTATTATTTTGTCGGCAACATCATATTGTTCTTTTATACCAGAAAAAGCGATGTCACCAGAAAAAATAATTATTAATTTGTCAAATGGTGTTGCTACTTGCAATGAATCAACTAATTTTTTTATTTGAAACTCATTATATGCATCATTATTTTTAATATGTAAGTCGCTTAAATGTAAAAATAAGATTTTCATATAAACTCTCCTTTAACATTATTATTTGGTATACTTTAATCATCAATAATTGTTGAGGCGTATTTACCAAATCTTGACTCCTATTAATTTGTCAATAATCAGGTAAATCATAGCAGAAATTTCGACAATATAATTATAATTCATTTTTATGTAAAAATCAATAGTCTTTAATGGAATATGTCAAGCTTTACAAAATTAGCAACTATTATTTGTATACATTTTAAATGCTATCAATATTCGCGGACACATCATTAGCTTTAATCAACACAAATTAACACAGTATTAATTATAATTTTTCAAAAACACTTAGTGTTCCTCTAAAATAAGAAGTTTTGAAATTGACGGTGAAATTAATAAATTTGGTAATTATAGTAAACTTATAAATAGTTAATTGTAAAACGAATGACCTCTATAATGATTATTTATTATAGAGGTCGTTTCTTTATAATTTACCACTTATATCCGCAATTCCTACAGTGCATAGTTTTACCTAAGTTACTACTAAAAAGTCCAACCAAAGCAAAACCAAAAGCTTTCTGAGCTGTAGATATTCTTTCTACGTTAGTTGATCCACAGGTAGGACATTTGGGTATGTTTTGGGGTGTGGGTTGCTCGACAAATCCTACTTCTCTTGCAAAATATTCGTTTTCGCCTAATAATTCTTTGCATCCGCATTTTGGACAAACATTTTCTTTTAGTTCTCCTATTTCATAATATTCACCACATTTAGTACAAATAACAAATTCATCTGGTAATTCAATATTCGCCATAATAAAACCTCCTACTAAGTAAAAATAATTATTTCAAAACGATAATCATTTTATGGTATTTAAGACACTTGGCACAATTTTAGGTAATTTTGTTGGTAAATCTTTTGAATCTACCATTAAGGATTTTAAATTATCTGGTGGAAATATTGCATCAACACTATTTAAGAGTAGTGACACTATTGCGTTACAAAAGTTCAATCAAGAACTAAAGAATGGCGTTGCTTGGAGAACAGCCTATAATAACACTATGGTTGGAACATCTGAACAAGCACGGAAAAACGCACAACAATATGCAATTCTTAATGCGAGATTAAAAACTTATGATGCGCAGCTTAATGCCAATAAGATAAAGCAAGAAGAATATAATGCTCGTGTAGACGCAACAAAAGCAAAAATGACTACTTTGGGAGTAGAAACACAGGCTCTAACTATTAAAGAAAGAGTATTAAATGCTACTACCAAAGCATTGGCTGTTGGTTTCCAGCTTGTAAAAGCGGCTGTAACTACAATCGGTTTTACCCTTATTATAGCAGGAATTACCAAGCTTGTCAACCACTTATCAGACCTTTCTAATAATGTCGAAAAGACAAAAGAAAAAGTTAGTTCCTTAACAGATGAGTTCAACACTGCAATTTTAACTGCAAACAACAATGCTAAGAGAATAGAAGAACTTATTGATAAATACGATAAGCTTTCTGACGGTGTGAACAATCTCGGCGAAAATATTTCACTTACTAATGAAGAATATGATGAATATAAATCATTAACTAATGAAATAGCAGATATGTTTCCTAACCTTATTCAAGGTTATGATAATGAAGGAAATGCTGTTCTTAATTTAAAAGGCAACGTTGAGCAACTTAGAGATGCTTACAAAGAAGCACAGCAAGAAGCTTACAATTTACTAATCGCAACTGGTAAAGACGGAGACGGGAATGATATCATAAAGCAATGGCAAGATACTCAGGATACAAACTTTTGGGCAAAGCTTTTTGGTGGAAACGAAGTTGGTAAAGACATATCTGTATCTGAAGCCTTAAAGTTATTAAAGACATTTGAAGAAATGGACTTTAATAGATTTAGAGAATTGCCAACCCTTGTAAGTGGAGCTATAGAAGAAGTTAATGGATTAAAGCCCCTAACGGATAATGAGTTAGATTTGGCTTATAGCGATTTTGTAAGAAAGGCGTTAGGTATAACTGATTGGAATATTTCAGAAGAAGATTTTACTAACGCTAAAAAACAAGCAAATGCACTAATTCAAACATACAACACTGAAATCGAATCAGCATTATCAAAGACAAGGAGTCTTGCTAACGCATATTTAAACAGAAATGATGACTTTAGCAAGTTAGACGAATCAAGCCAAAAAGCAGCATCTGTTATAGTAAACAGTCTTGACGCAGATATAGCAAATCAATTAACTACTCTGACTGCATTCTCAACATTTACAGATGATATTGTAAATGCCTTTAAGAATGAAGATGTTCAGGAAGCTGCTAATAGTCTATTTGCATTAGACACTTCGTCAATGCCTGTCGGTGAAATCATTTCAGAAGTCGATAAATATATTGATATTATTGCTAATGCCATAGGTGAGGATTCTGATAAACTCAAAATCAGACTTGGATTTGATGATACCAATGAAACTCTTGAAAGAGCCAAGGCTAAGTTTAAAATTCAAGCAAATTCTGCTATGTCAGGATTGCAAGATGGGATATATGATTTCCTTGAAAATCTTTCTCTTTCTGATTTAAACATTGCAATGCAAATACCTGACTTATTTGATGATGGTTTATCAAAAGCAAGTGAAAAGATAAAGGAATGGAAGCAAAATCCAGACAATAATCCAGCATCATTTGATTACTCTACTTATTCAGAAGATGTAGATAAAGTTGCTAAAAATATAGATAAAGTTCAGTCTGCTCTCGATAAACTCAATAGTGGTAAAACTGTTGATAATAAGGATATTACTGAATTAGCAGATGCTTTTCCTGAGTATTCTACTAAAATCTTAGCTGCTTCTGATGATACTGAAAAGTTAAAGGCTGTTCTTACAGAGGTTAAGACTAATGCCCCACGTTCTCTTATTGACACCTTAAGTAATCTTAAAGACCTTTCAACAGATGACCAAGAAGCTGTAAATGGTTTGATTACTATGCTGGAGAGTCTTGGCGGTGCATCAAGTACATATGCTGATATATTAAACGACCTTGATGCAAAACAGTCTCTTCTTTCAAGTGCTTATAAAGAAATGCACGATGATGGGCAAATTTCTGTTGATACCTATCAGAAACTTATTACTTTAGGTGATGATTACGCAAATGTTGTTTCAATAGTTGATGGAAAGCTTACTCTGAATATAGAGTCTTTGAAAGAATTAACTAAAAAGAAATATGATGATGAGATAGCTACTTTACGTCTTGCGAGGGCAGAAGAATGGCATAATGCTGTTACTGCTGGCAAAAACGGCGAAGATACAAGCAAATATACCAAGATTATTGAAAATATTGATGCTGAAATTGATGCTAAGAAACGAGCTAAAGATTTACTTGATAAATATGATTATACCACCACAGTTAGTACAAAAAAGAAAACTGACGACCCTTGGAAAGACCAGTTTGAGAAAGAATACAACGAGAAACAACATCTTCTCAATATGAATAAAATTGATGAAGATGAATACATAAACTGGCTTGATGGTGCATACAAGCAGTATTTCTCTGACCTTACCAAATATCAGGACGAGTATAACAAGTATGAAGAAGAAGTTTACAAGGCACGTTCAGACCGTGAGCAAAAGCTTTTTGACAAAAAAATTGACAACCTTGAAAAGCTGGCTGATAAGGCACTTGATGATAAAATCGAAATTCCCGATGTAAACAAGGAGCTTGAAGAGTTTAACAAGAAAATGCAGTCTGAATATGGGCTGGGCAATGTTGACCTTACCAAACGTCCCAAAGTTGCTATGGACGATGGCTCAACGGCAACAGTTTTATCAAGCTCAGAATTTTTATGGCAGGGCGATGAAGAGAACGGCGAATATGTTGCCGTACACTACACACCTATCCTCCCAGACGGCACAATTCTTGATGATGACACTCTTGCTAAGTATCTTTATGAAACGCTTGAAGGCTCTGACGATATCCTAAATGCTGATACAAAAGGCATTGTACTTAAAGTTGATACTGGGCTTAATATCACAGATGCGGACTTTAACAGTCTTGAAACTGATAATCCCACACAGCACATTCAAGATGTTATCAAGGCTTGTGATGACTGGGACGTTGCATTACATGAAATACAGGAACAGTGGCTTAGTGTAAGTGAAGCTGCTGAAAATGCAACAACTACAGCAACGAATAAGTTTGATTATGCCCGTGAGCAGATAAACAAAGCAATAGCTGAGACACAGGCAAGAATTGACGGTATCAGAAACGGTACTATAAGCGGTGATGCGGATGACATCGAAGAGCTTACGGAAAGCCTTGACCAGCTCAATGAAAAGCTGACTGATATAGACAAGAAAGAAATTGACTCGGAGAAGAGTTACATTGATGCTCTCAGAGACGATTATTCCGATATGATGGATGAGCGTATTGATAAGGTCGATGAACTTTCTGATAAGATTGAAAAAAGCTATGATAAGCAAATTGACGCTATAGATAAGCAAATAGACGAGCTTGAAAAGGTCAAGGACACTGAGGACAGAATCAAGAAAATTAAGGACGCTCAACTTGCTGTTAGGGAAAAGGAGCAAGCTCTTGATGATGCTAAACGTGAAGATGCTAAGAATAATTACGTTTACTTTGATGGTGCTGGAATGTCTGTTCAGACATCGACTGAAAATCAGCAGAAAGCTCAACAAGAACTTGAAGAGAGTAGAAAAGACCTTGAAGAAGCTTATCGTGATGAACAGATCAATGTGCTTAAAGACCAAAAGGATATCCTTGAGGAACAGAAAGACACTGCTAAAGATTATTACGATAACGTAAAGGACAATCTTGAAAAACAGAAAACACAGGGTGAAAAGACCTATGAAGCTGTTGAGAAGATTTATGAGCAACTTAGCGGTGACAAGAAACAGACTTCTTCTAATGCTGAACTTGTTAAAAAGCTTTCTAAGTCAGGCGATATATCTAAGGCAATGTCTGAATTGTCTGATACTGAACGTCAGAAAGTTATTGATACAGGTGTTGTCAAGGTACAGCCTAACGGTGATTATACTTTTGATTATTCTGCCTTTGAAAAGTATTCAAGTACAGTAGATGACAACACACTTGCTACACAGGATTTAACTTCTATTCTTAAAGACATAGTTACTCAGGCTGATACTGATAAGGATAAGACTGATAATTCTATGGTTGCAGGTGGCTTTAATCTTGTCGCTGACCCCAAGACAGGCAAACTTACTAAGAAGCAAGTTATGGTCAATGGTGAAGTTGTTGAGGGATTAGGTCACAAGGTCTATGCTACTTCTAAGGAAGAGTGGCAAGGACACAATAACAGCGAAAAGACAAAAAAGGGAAGCTTTGCTGGTTATGATACGTTTATTGACTTTATGAGGGCTGTTAGTGCTGGTAAAGTAGATATTAGTCCTCTTACTAATGCGTTCAATAGTAACTATAATCCTATTGTTGACAAGATGAATAAGTCTATGAGTGACACCATTAACAATGTTTCTAACAGTAATGTTAATAATAACATCAATAGCAAACCTGTTGTAAATCTTACTGTAAATGTTGAAGGTAGTGCTGATAAAAAGACTGTTGAAGCATTTAGGGATGTGGCTGCGACAGAAATCACGAATGCGTTTAATCAGCTGAACAGAAAGCTTGATAATACTAAAATATAAAAATTATATGCCCTCGCCTGAATTATGGTGAGGGCATTGTATTTTTAGGTGGTGAAATATGGATTATACAAAATCATTAGACACTTTTGTTAATAAGATAACAAATAGAACTACTTCACAAATCAATAAATCTAATTTTGATAAAACCTATATTGGTAAAGTAATAGGTTCAATAAAAGATGATAATGAAAAAGTAGTACGTTGGCAGATATTCGCAAATGCTTCTACTTTTAATGTGCTTGCTGAAAATTGTAATGTTATTGCAGTAGGTCAGCGTGTGAGAATGTTTATACCCAGTAATCAGAGAGATATGGTTTATGCAGAGGTCATAACTGACTATGAGTTTGACCACCCATCGAAAGCTGTATATGACTCCGAGAAATGCACAGTAACCGAGACTTGGCTGTTATCTGACAAGACAGAAGAGACAAGGGTATTTACTCTGACTGTCAAGGATAAGGGCGGTTCATCGGAAGAAGTCACAGCGATCACTTTTCCTGATGGCAGTGTTATGAGCTTGGAGGGATTCTGATGGACGTTAAGGAAACGTTGACAAGATGGTCGAGGGCGTATATGGAACCAAGCTTGTTTTATGTGCCTGCGAAGAAGAATGATGAATATTACAATATCACATTTCATATGATGGTGGATTATTTTGACACAGTTGATGAAAAGATATTGACGAATATGACTATTAAACAAATGTTTGAAAAATACGAAGAAAATGTAACTACTGATAAGAATAATATCAAGTATGGCTCTATTGGTCAGAATTATAATACTGAGAGTATTTTCTTTGTTGCGTATGATGAAAATGGAAATATAGCGGATTGTTCCCTTTGGCGTGATTTTTTCTCTGTTGCTGAGGCAACTTCAACGGAAGAAAAAAATGGATATACATTAGATACATATTCTGTAACTAAAATACCCGAATTATATAGAATATTGTTTATTGCTAAGAATATTGCTGATGTTAATGCTCTTAATGCAGTTTTTGAAGATATGTCGTACCAACTGTATTATTGTTTATATATCTTAGCTTCTGGTGATATTTACAGATTTATGCACGATTATTATGATAATGAAGCTAAAAAATGGGTATATAAAAGCATAAAGGTTGGAGAATATAACTACGCTACGGATAAGTTCAAAATTGAAGACGAAGATACGTATTACACTTTTGGGCTTAATAACGCATCCTATAATTGGTTAACTCCTAATAAAATTCCCAATAATTTTAATTATTATCATGCTCCATATAAAGATTACTATAATAATTCTACCGTCCCTACATTAAGATTAAAAAAAGGCACTTATACTATAAAGCAAATAGTAGCTTCAACAGGCTGTGAAATCATGAAGCCCATTACAGTAGCTGTTAATGGAGATAGGACAATATATTATAAAACCACCCTCAACGGCGCAATAATGAGGTCTGAGTGTATTGATTGTCAAGACAGTTACCATGAATTATATTCAGTGCAGAACACAGGCTGGGATGATAAATGGTTTTTAGATGAAAGTTCAACCCAAGGCGGTTGGGAGATAATTAACTACACTTATAGGTTATCTGACAATGCTTTATTGGTAAGGCAAAAATGCTGTAATAGTACCAGTGATAATATAAATGGTATCCCAGGCGAATACATGGCATCTACTGGTGGGAAATTTCCTATTACTATTTACTATGGTGGAAAAATAAAGAAATTCTATACAACAGCTGGAGTCTATAATGAAAAACATCCTGACTATCCTCTAAATTACCCAGATAATACTATTATATCCCGTATGTACAGTACTCCTTTCTATTACAAAAGACCTTTAACTGCGGAAGAAATAAATAAAATGGGAATTAAAGCACCAGATGATAGTCGCAGAGGAACAGATGTTAGTTCGAGGTCAACATATTTTTATGATTTAAAATATATGTATTTTGATTACACCACCCAGTATTCAGAAGGACATTCATACGACGACCATTGCAACGAAAACGAATATGATATTTGTACAAATGAGCCGACTGCGGGAGAAATAGCAGCAGCTATAAATAAAAAAGAACCTCTTGAATGGTATGAAACTTATATTAAAGAAGGTGAAGCAAAAGAGTTTATAAAAGATGGTGGGCACTTGAAATATTATGTTACATATGAAGGAGGAATAGCCTATTATATGTATGATTATCATGGACTTGATTTCCAACAAAAACTTTTAAATAACGTTACTACACCATTTTGGGATGAGTCAGTAATAAATACCGTGTTAGATTATTATAAATCAGAAGATGCAGATATAGAGAATATGTCAAAATATTTGAATATGTCAGTTTATTGTTACGATTTAATATATTCTGATGAAACGAAGACGAGTATTACTCAATACAAAAACTATCATACAATGGTTTCTTCAGAAGTAAAGCAAGACCCTGATTGGAATGAGGAAAAATTCAACAACTTCCAGACTGAAATGCGTCATAGGCTATATGAAGAACAACTTAAATAAAGGACGGTGAATAAAAATGAAATTTAATGGGATTGAAATTTGGGACGATACTGGTCTCTGCTTTTACACAGATGTTGAAATCAGTGAAGATAATACTCATAATAGGGCGGTTGATGTTAAAGTCTCAAAGAATAACAAATTTCCTTATGTTATCCGAGATGGCGAAGCATCTTACTGGACTGGTACAATAAACGGATTATGGCTTGATAATTCAGAGGGAGCTTGTAAAGAAGATTTTAATCTTGATACATCTACAGCTTGGATAGTTGCTCTTGCAGAATGGTTACATAATGGGAAGCCTAAGAAGTTAAAACTTTCTGAGGATTGGATAATGACTGTTGAAATCCAGTCTGAAGTACAATTAAATTGTGAAACTTCAGTAGATGTGGCATACAATAACAAATTGTCTTGTAGTTGGGTTCAGACAGAAGAACGTTATACATCGGATAATATAAAACCTTTACACTGTCCTAAATGCAATACTACCGTTATACCCACTGCGGTATATTGTCAGAAATGTGGCACAAAGTTGGTGAATAGTGTATGAGTGTTGTAGAAAATTTTAATTTACATTATGATATTGCCCAACCCATCAAAGAAAACTATTTCAATCCCAAAGAATATAATTCCAATGTGATAACCCACGTTATATTCAGAGCGTATCAATATAGTTCTGATATTGTAAATAGTGCAAAATACGAGGACTTCTCCCCTAACGTTGTGGATTGGTCTTATTCTGCAAGTGTAGATAATGAATCACGTCAAAGTGCAAGTGTGACACTTCATGTTCCCAAAGACAGTAAAATGTGGTTCATGCGAAGAGAACATTTACAATACGCTGGTTATGATGATGAGTTAGGTTATTTTATCAATGTAGGTTGGAATCCTGTAATATATCGACTGATGTGCGATTTTGAATTACCTGACGGCACTAAGAACAGAGTAGATTTTGGTTTCTTTATCCCTACAGATGATAAATATGACTATGACGCAACTACAAGTACATTTACAATGTCTTTAATTGGCTGTTCTGGAAGCTTTAAGTCCGAATATGGTGGTAGCCTTGTTACATCAAGGATAGGATATCTTGAAACAGACAAAGAGGGAAATCAACGAGAAGTAGGATTTCCTTTAGGTATTCATATTGCAAATGATACACCTATTACATCTGATTTTATACGTCAGTTTGTTGAAAAGAATAATACGTTTTTTAGACAGAACAATTCGGAAGTTCCTGTTAAAAACATTTACATAGATGGCTTAGATTTTTACGATACGGTAAAGTATTATGAATTTGAAGAGGGCAGTTCTGTCAGTGACATTTTAAATAGTATTCTTGAAGATAGTATGCAGAATTACACATACTGGATAGACGAAAAGGATAATCTGAGAATACAAAAGAAGTCTCCCCTATTATATGGAGATTTGCTTATAAACTACAGAGATTATAGCAGACTGATTATTAGCGAAGGAACAAGCTATACTGACAGTGACACTATAAGCTATGCAGAAGTCTATGGCAAAGATGGAAAATATTATGGATATTGCGATTGGGCTATGTATAACTTCGATGTTATTAGAAGTAAAGTATTTAATTGTTCCGAGCTTGATACTGATGAAAAATGCAGAAACAGAGCAAGATGGGAATGTTACAAAGGTCTATACGGACATGAGACCTTTGACATAACTCTCGTGGGTATTTACATTGCTCAGTTTCAATATCCCTCTATGGTTGTTGGCAGAAGTATTGAGTACACGACTATGAACGGTGATACCAATGTTTATACTATTAAAAGTATAGGTTATTCAAATCATGAATGGACTTTGGGATTATCTATTTACAGACCTTATTATACTGATGAAAAGACGGATTTATCCTCTGAGACAAGAAACAAGTATATGCTTGAAAAACCAGTTATATTCAAACATGAAATTGACGGTAATAAAATTAAGTTATATGTAAAATCCAAGGATATAGGAATATCTCTTGTAAAGTTATATATGAGAGCTAACTTTATCGGAGAAAGCGTTGATACCGATGGAACAGCTAATCTTGAGTGGCTTGATGAAGATGCTTACAAAGTTATAACTTATACTATTCCAGAAGATAATCAGACTTATTTATTTAGTGTACAACTATACAATCCTCAATATGAAATGTCTTTATTGAGCAACACTTATGTTGTAGATGTTGGAACAGTTGATGATAAATATTATAAGACTAATGATGGTAAGTATATTGAAGTTATTAAAAATCACAAGACCGAATTGTTAGAAAGGGCGGTGGAATAATGGCATATATTTACGATTTAGACCCTATTACAAGTTTAAATGATGCAGATGTGTTTATTCTGAATACATCTAATCACGTTGATAAAAAAATCAGTTGGCAAGTGCTGTCTAATCAAATGTTGGACAAGGTACATAGTCATGCAAATATGCAAATTCTTGATAAATTTGGTACGAATAGCGAAGGAAAATTAACATGGGAAGACACGGTAGTGGGCAGCGATTATACCCTCCCGGTAGCGACTACTTCCGCTCTGGGTGGCGTTAAGCCCGATGGTAATACAATAACCATCGATGAAGATGGCACTATCCACGGAGCAACAACTTACACACTTCCAACAGCAAGCACCACAGTTCTGGGTGGTGTTAAAGTCGATGGTACAACTATTACTATTGACAGCAACGGCGTTATAAAGGGCAGTGAAGCACAGCCTTATACTCTGCCCGTAGCTACCACTACGATTTTGGGCGGTGTTAAGCCAGACGGTGAGACCATTAAGGTCAGCTCGGAGGGTGTAATCACGTGTATTAACGATAGTGCTATCCCAAGCTGGGTTGCAAATACGGCATATGTTGTTGATAATCTTGTCGTTTACGGCACAATTATTTATCAATGTACCGAAGCTCACACATCAGGAACTGAGTTTGATGCTACTCATTGGACTGCATTAACGGGTCAGCAGGGTGAAAAGGGTGATAAGGGTACTGATGGTATCTCCCCTACCGCCAAGGTTACACAGACCGACCTTGGAGCTACTATAACAGTGACTGACGCTAACGGAACTACGACCGCAAATGTATCCAACGGTACATCTGCTATGTTGTCAGTGTCACAGACTGAGACGGGCTGCACGGTCACTGCGACTGATGGCTCTGGAACGACCACTGCCACTATCTCTAATGGTACAAACGGTACTAATGGAGATGACGGAAAATCAGCGTATGAGCTGGCGGTAGCAAAGGGTTATACAGGCAGTGAAGCTGACTGGTTATTATCACTGAAAGCGCCTGTGCCGTCTATCGACTCAGACACAAAACACTGGTTAATTGGAGAAGAAGACACAAATGTAATTGCCGAGGGCAAGGTCGATATCAACACTGACTGTGCTGTTTTATATGCAACGCTTCCTGCATCCGGTTGGAGCGATACTGCCCCTTACACGCAGACTGTAGCAGTGACATCTATCAGTGCAGACAATATGCCTATCGTGGACTTAAAGTATTCCGACACAGAGGATAACTGGGACAGCGAGGAGAAAGCATTTGCCTGCCTGACAAAGATAACGACCGCTAATGGCAGTATTACAGCAGTTTGCCGCAAGGAAAAACCAACTGTAGATTTTACCATACAGATGAGGGTATCAGGCGATGTATCGGGCATAAATTTCGCTTCCAAGAGCGATCTGGAGAATATAAAGACCAAGATGTCTCAAAGTATTACGCTGAGTGCTGCAAGTTGGGACAGTGAGACTAAGACCAACACAGTATCTGCGACAGTGGATACAAGCAGGCTAAACACACCTATCCCTGACGCTGCATCTCTCAAAGCGTATGCCGAAAATGGTGTTTATTTATCAGCGGAGACTGATACAACGCTTGTATTTTCTTGCAGTGAGATACCTACGGAAGATATCACAGTTAAGATAAAAAGTGAGGTAATCGCATGATAGGAAATAATACATATGGCGGTGGCGGTGGAAAGCAAAAAGGTATATATCCCATTGACAGTTCAGGATTGCCTACAGGTGATGTTATTGTACCTGATGGGGTGACAAGTCTCGGGCAGAAAGTGTTTTATCAGAATAAAAACATTACAAGTGTAAAATTGCCCGACACCTGTACCCAGCTCAACACAAGCTGCTTTTATGATTGTAGCAAATTAAAAACAGTTAATATACCATCTGGTGTTCAAACGATACCTGAAAGCTGCTTTTATAATACAACAGCCTTATCGTCAATATCGCTTCCTGCAAGTGTTACCAAAATAGACTCGCAAGCTTTTTCCTATTCCAATGTATCCAATATTACATTTGAAGACGGAGCAAAAGTGACATTATTGACAGAATGTTTTTCAAGAGGCAAAATCACGAATGAAGGCGTTGAAAATATTCTCGCTCATGCACCCACTGTAAATCCGGGTATTTTTTGCTATTGCTCTAATATTACAAATGTGACAATTCCTTTCAGCTGGACACGAATGTTCCAAGAGTGTAGGTATTTGAAAAAAGTGAAGCTACAAGGAACTGCGAAATCAAGCAGTGAGGCATTATATCATTTCGGAGAGCAGGCTTTTTATAGCTGCACATCTTTAGAAGAATTTATCTTTGATATTCCCGAAGATAAACAACAAGTTCAGAAGATACCGAATCTCGCTTTTTATAATTGCCAAAAACTTCCTTCTATTACCATTCCAAGCACAGTCCAAGAGATTGGCGACCACGCTTTCGATTATTGTATATCCTTGGCAACATTAAACATTCCAAGCGGTGTGACTAAAATCGGAGCATATGCTTTTAGTGCAAGTGGCTCACTGGATAATTTGACTATTGGAGATGGTGCATCCTACTCTCTCGGAGAATATTGTTTTAACAATAATTCAAAAATAACTTCTGCTGAGACAGTAAAAAAAATTCTTGCTCACGCAAATGCTCTTGGGCAAAGCATTTTCAACGCTTGCAAATCATTACTAGCGGAATTAGAAGCTCCTAAAGTTTCATTGAGAACCTTTAACGAATGTACTTCTCTTGTAAAAGTAAATGTAACGGGCTATTTAAGCACCTTTAATACAGGAGATGCTGTATTCAGAGGATGCACAAAATTGGAAGAGGTTACTTTTGCTGAGGGTATGATCACTATTGGCTCAAGTATTTTTTATGGCTGCAAGGCTTTAAAGAAAGTATATTTACCGTCAAGTATTACTACGTCTTATCGAAATGGTCTGACGACCACCTCATCTTCCTATTATGTATTTGAAAGCTGCACAGCCCTTGAAGACGTTCAGGTTGGCACGGACTGGAATATGAGTCTTCGCCTTAACGTATCCTCTAATTTTACGGTAGAAAGCATGGTTGCTATGTTTAACAACCTGAAGGATCTGACCGAAGAAACAGCAAAAACGCTGACTCTTGGCAGTACAAACCTTGCAAAGCTTACAGATGAACAAAAAGCTATAGCTACTAATAAAAACTGGACATTGGCGTAAAGGAGGGATAACATGGATTGTTTTATTACACGAAGAGGATATGTAAACAGTGGAGGCAGTTCAAGCAAAGTTACCCCTGAAAAACTGGGTTATGTATCGGGGGCAAATGCCTTTTTTGACGGCAGATGGAACACACCTTACGGACACGTTTCCGATGGTGCATCGTGGACTGATTTGGTGCATGAAAAGAGCGCCTATCGAGTTTCTATGGGAGACACTGAAGCCAAGGACTATATTGATGCGGATTATTACATTAAGCCAGCCATAGCCAGTGGCGGTATTGTCTTACCAATAGATATGTCAACTTACAGCAGTTTTACCGTAGAAGCTGTAGTAAAAATTATTTCTTTGGATAGCTACCAGAGTGATATAATCAATACTTATGCAAGTGACAATTACGGCGGTTTCGGTATTACAGCGGAAAACTCTACAAAGATTACACTTCAGGCATATTCAGGCGGTTGGAAAAATATGTCTTCGACCTACACTAAAGGTGAGATCGTCTATGTGGCAATGACATTTGATGGCAGCTCACTGAAGTCCTATATAAATGGAATTTATTTATCTGAAGCAAGCTGTACAAATAAGATAACAAATGCGTTATTCCCATGTCTTGGCGTTAAAGCAGGAGGAAAGAATGAACACGCTGGCGGTCAGAGCTATTACTACAGGGCTGCTATTTATGATAAGGTGCTAACTGCTGATGAAATTACTCAGAACTACAACAGGGACGTATATAGGTATGTTAATGGCAATGCGGATGATATTGATGATAGTGACAGTGGAGATAAACCATCTGCTACAGTTGAAAAATCAACTGTCTCTTTCACTACAAATATAACTGCCACATCAAAATATACTGTGGAATATAAGACACTGTATGATACCGCCCCTGCCTTTGAATTATACATAAACGATGAGTTAAAAGGTACTTATAGCACTGTAACTAACAATACCGTAGTCATAGATTTAGCAGACCTCGCTTTGTCTATTTCTAAAGCAAAAGTAGTCATTAAATCAACATCTTACTATGTTGGAATTTCACGAGTATATTCCGATGGTTTTATGAGTATGACAGCTGACACAATAACAACTGACGATGGCGATATAACAGCCTCAGCAGATAGTTATCGTTCAGGCTGCAATCCGTATTATGCTTTTGACGGCTCAACGGGTACAAGTAGTTACTGGTTGGCAAACACTAAGACTACTCCCACATGGCTACAGATACAATTTCCAACAGCAAAGGTACTGAAAAGTTTCGTTATGTATAAAGCTCATGCACAATATGACGATTGCGTAAAAGCCTTTACTTTGCAAGGTTCCAATGATGGCTCTACTTATGTTGATTTGGGCAGTTATGTTTTCTCTGAACAACTCATAACAGTATTCAGTAAGACATTTGAAGTCAACAATAGCACTGCCTACACGACTTATAGATTCTACATCACGTCTGCAAATAACTATCCTATGATAAATGAAATATCGATGTTCTTTGATGAAGATATCAATATTATCAATAAGTTATCTATTATCAATAGTTTGTGACGAAGGTGAACGCATAATGAAGAAGAGTAAAATGGAATTTTCTAAGAAGATTTATATACTAAACATTATTCTGGTCATCTTTGTTGTGATTTCTTCTTTGACATTGATTGCCTTGAGTGGGAGATTGGGTTTGACAGACCTATCTCCCCTTTCTGTTATTTGTACATCGGGTTTTGGTGAATTGGCTATTCACAGTGGGTTCTATGCAAATAAAGCAAAGGCTGAGAACGTTATTAAAATTAGTAAGCAAATCGGAAATATTGATAACGAAAAAGTTGAACTTGCTAATCAAATAATGAACGGTGAGTTCAATAGTAATATGTAAAGGAGTGATAATTATGGCATTAAACATTAAGTCTTGTTATAGTACAACCTCTTTGACTTATGTGCCAAAGAGAACTATAAAATATATAGCGTTACACTATACGGCTGGCACAACCAGTAAGGCTGGAACAGCGCTTGGTACAGCTAAATGGTTTGCAAACGGAGGAAACCCTTCTAATCCTGCATCAAGCGACTTTCTTGTTGATGATAGAGATGTAATTCAATACAACAAGGACATCGAAAATTATTATGCTTGGTGTGTCGGTGGTACTAAATATACCAATCCTACAACTTCATTAGGAGCTTCACTTTATGGTATTGCAACCAATAAGAATACTATATCTATTGAAATATGTAGCAACAAAAAGAATACTAAGAGCTTAAACGCTAACGATACAGACTGGTACTTTACTGAAGCTGAATTAAATAATACGAGAGAGCTTGTTAAGTATCTTATGAAAAAATACAATATCCCTGTTGAACGAGTTATAATGCACCATAGTGTAACGGGCAAACTTTGTCCTGCTATGTGGACACATAATGAGTCTGAACTTAAAGGATATTATGATTTCTTAAAGTCACTTGATGAAGATTATAAAACGATATCGTCAGTTCCTACTACTTCCACAACAGACAGCAAATTCCCATATAAAGTTCGTATTATTACTGATGAATTAAACGTTAGAGAAAAGGCAGGCGTTGGAAATAAAATTGTTACAACGCTAAAATTCGGACAGGTATATACAATAGTTGACGAAACAACTGTTAAGAACAAAGATGGTTCTACAGCTACTTGGGGCTTGCTTAAAGCCTATAAGACAACTCGTGGAGCATGGATTAACATTGGTTCGTCCTATGTAGAAAAAATAAAGTAAACAACAGAAAGGAAGTTTTATTATGACAATCGACATTACAACTATTATTGAGCTGGTTATTACCTTGCTCGGCACAATTATTACTGTCATTGTAATACCTTGGATCAAGACTAAGCTGAACAATGAGCAGTGGAATACCCTTAATGAGTATGCAGTCGTGTTTGTAAAGGCTGCGGAAATGCTCTTCAATGGCACAAATCTTGGCAAGGATAAGAAGAAGTGGGTAATTGAGAATCTGACTGCGATTGCAGAGGAGCATCATCTGAAGTTCTCGGCAGACGCAATAGAAGCTGCTATTGAAAATGCGGTGAAGAATATGAACGATATACTGGAGATCACGGACTATAAGCCTGAAATCTCGGAATGAGGTGGGCTATGTCTGTTGAATTTAATGAGAATTATCTCACAGCACTTACTCAGGTTGATGAAAGAAGCAAATCAAACACTCATCGTCTTGATGCTGTAGAAGAGGACATTAAAGACCTTAAAGAAAAGAATAATGCTCTTTACGAAATAAACTCCAATATCCGTACTCTTTCTGAGGGAATACTCACGGTCAAAAATGACATACAAGAAGTTCGTACTGAGCAGGGTGAAATGAAGTCTGATATTGCTGAACTAAAAAATGTTCCCACACAGTCTAAAGCCAAAGCTTTTGACACAGCGTGGAAGTTTATTGTTACTGCTGTAGCCACAGGGTTAGTTTCATTTATTCTTGGTCAGCTTGTACCAAATGTGTTTAAGTAAATAATTAACTAACATATAGACTGCTGTACTTACTGTACGGCAGTCTTATTTTATATAATGAAAGGATGATTTTATGGCTGGAAATCTTTCCACAAGAAGTGGAAGTTATAATACAAGTGTATGTAGTTTTTATGTTGATACAGAGGCTGAGATAGCACAGTTACCTACCACCACTAAAAAGGCAAGCGGAACATTCGCTGGTAATCCTGATTTTGATGTATTTCCTGCACTGAGGTCAACGTGTATTGTTGGCAATTACGGTGGCGAAACTGAAGTATATATTCTTACATCCTCTGGTTGGAAAAAGATGTGAGGTGATTAAATGAATACATTCAATAATGATGAAATGTATGCCATTTTAAATAAAAAGATAACCAAAAATAGTTCAGATGTTAATTCTCTTACTGAGGAAGTAAATTCTCATATTGACGATACGGATATTCATGTAACTGCTGACGATAAGACAAAGTGGAATGGGTATGAAAATACTAAGGCAAACAAGACCGACATTTTATCACAGGCTATTGCCGAGAACCACAACAACATATTCCGTGGCGATGATTTATTCGCAAAGGGCTATGATATCAATGACATATGCGCCATGATTGCCGACGGAAGTTTTTCCGATATCTATATCGGTGACTATTTCATATTGGCGGGAACCATCGAAAACGTCCCCTGTTTCGTAGAGCAGACCGGTGATGACGGTACAAAATCGTTGGTTGAATCGACACAAACAGTAACCTACAATACAAAATTCCGTATTGCTGGACTGGACACATACCTGAATACAGGCGATACAGCGTTTACACAGCATCACGCTGTTATTGTACCTGATAGTATTATTGGACGTAACCGAATGAATAGCACAAATGTAACTACTGGCGGATATACTGGTAGTTTCGTGTTTACATCTGTACTACCTGTGTATAATACGCATTTTGATGCAAAATTGAATAATCATCTGCTATCGCATCGAGAATATTTGAGCAATAGTGCATCTGGAAATCAGGCATCTGGATGGGCATGGTCGGACGTAAAAGTGAATTTAATGTCTGAATCAGAAGTGTATAGTGGCGTTCTGTTTGGCAATAAATACGATATAGGTACAAATTATAAGCAATTTCCACTGCTTAGAATTACACCAAAATATATTTGTAACCGTAATTGGTATTGGATTCGATCAGTCGCTTGGGGAATCAGCTTTACGGCTATAACGAACGATGGTGGTGTACGCAGCGCCAACAGTGCTTCGGCTTCGGTTGCCATACGCCCATGTTTCTGCATTGGTTAAAGATATTTAGAGAAAGGAACGACCGTAGATGATAGTATATAAAAACAAATGGTTTATTATCGATATGGAACACCCAGATACAGACTGGCTCGGAGATGCCGATTGGGTTGTTCCAGATGATTCGGAGCTTGGCAAGAAAATAGTATCCTATGCACCTAATTTCGAGCTTGTGGTTAAGAATGGTAAGCTTATTGATGTTAAAAAAGGTAAGATTACTAAGGAAGAACTTGACAGTATCAAGGAGAATAAAATTGCACAATCCAAGGAAATGTTATCTGAGTGGCTTGCAAATCATCCGTATTTACATACGGACGGCAAGTATTACAGCTGCACTGAGGAGAAGCAAAGTCTTTTGAACGGAAATTTAGCATCTTACGAAAGAGCCAAGGCGATAGGAGTTGAGTATCCTCTGAAGTGGAACGCAACTACAGCAGAGTGTACCGAGTTCAGTTATAATGACTTACTTGCTTTGAGTCTGAGTATTGCAGCTTATGTTGCACCCAAGGTAAGCAAACAGCAGTCAATAGAAGTTCAGATAAGGAATTGTGAAACTGTTGAAGCTGTAGATGCGATAGAGATAAGTTATGATTAAACAAATAATCAAAAATAGTACGATTTTTGTTGCCTGTGGAATTGTTTATATTATAATCGAGCTATTATACCGTAGCTACACATCACTCAGTATGTTTTTTTGTGCTGGTGCTATTGGACTTTTAGCTTCGCTTGTAAATAATCTTTTTTCATTTGAGATATTGCTTCAATGGCAGTTGGCTATAGGAACTGGTATAGCTACGTTTTGTGAAGGTATCACTGGACTTATGTTTGTGGTGATATACGGATATAATCCTGTATGGGATTATAGTAGATTGCCATTTACGTTCTTTTGGGGACAGTGTAATGTGTTCTTTTGTCTTATCTGGATAATATTATGTTTTATAGCTATATTACTTGGGGATAGCATTGAGTATTATTTATTTGATGGTAAGAGAGCTTATTATAAGGTGGCTAAGAATAAAATATGGTTTTGGTTGCCTAAGAAAAGATAATTCTATTTGAAATATAAATTGATATAATTTTAGGGATAACGAAATTCGCTTCGTTATCCCTATTTTTTACGATTTTCAAAATCAATATGACAAAGCTACCCTTTCCCACATAAATAAGCATATCATTGTGGGAAGATTTTTTAGTGGGAAATTAGTGGGAAATTGCACAACATTTTCATTATTTCATCAGTCTTTTCCTTTATTCATGCGCTTTTTAAAATGTGATATCATGTTGAGGCAAGACACGGCAAGGCTTTCCAGGGTCTCCTCAACCGTTACTTCAAGTAA